>JAABUP010003328.1_pt1 | contig 28547 bp, 29 predicted proteins | sample 5559201 | NCBI WGS metagenome assembly JAABUP01 (sample SAMN10711887, study PRJNA513373) | rock metagenome | isolation source: Antarctica rocks | place: Antarctica | reverse complement strand
GACCAAAAGCATAGGTGCAAATGCGCGGCGGTGATGATTGCATACGAGTTGACATCCGGGCAAAGAAGCACACCGGCAGTGATGTCTACAGGCAACTCGACAAAGCGTTCAGCGAGCGGCGCATGCAGCCCTTGCAGTTTGAGGGTGACAAGCAGGTCTGGGAAGGTCTCAGCGTCCTTCTTCAAGCCATCGCTGGTGGCGTGGATATGGAATCGCCCTCCTGCACACCAGCAAGATTTGTCGTGCATTGCAGAAGTGCTTGAGCCCAGAAGATGCTGCTGGGCAAGCATGGATGTGCCTGAGAGGCAGCCACCAGCGCAGGCTTGCTGATGGATTGAGGTATCGCCTGCCGCATCGGTGGTTTGTGTGACGGGGTGCTATGGTTTGATTTTCCCATCAAACTGAGGAAGATGGGTTCATTCAGCTGTCGCATTTGCAATTTTGATGAATGACAGTCAGGACACATGGTATGCAGCTTTCTGGCACTGCTGACCTGTTCATGAGGTGTTTGTGCAATCTATAACTGGACAGATGCGCTGGTAGTAATACTGTTGCAGTGCATGCCAAAGACTCACGGCAACAAACATTGCGTAAAACAGATTTCACGCATATGTCTGCTTTTGTCACATGATTACTTACCTGTGGGGCGCTGGCGCTGCTGTCTGTGATGCCGCCAACCCCAGTCAGCCTGCTGGAGACCCTCCTCGGACCCCAAGGGCGTCCCTGGTAGGCCAGATTCAGTGGGGCTAGATCCCATGTCAGGCATGACAGCTTGAAGAGATTGGTGTTGGGCTGTTGTTGCCCCCCTGAGGTTGCGGGTTGCATTGGGGTTCAGCATTGTGCACTTGTCCTGAGCAGGGTCACGCTCATGTGCCAGTGCTGCAGCGCACAGATCAGTGAATGCCTGGACGTGAGTCAGCTGGTTCAGCATTGTGCATTTGTCCTGGGCGGGGAATGCGCTCATGTGCCAGTGCTGCAGCGCACACACACAGTTTTGGTTGGTGACTGTATAGGATGCCTGTGGACGAGTCAGCTGGGAAGTGCACATACGCCCGGTATGACTAGTTATGATGAGCTGGGAGACTCTGTCAGAGTGGTAAAGTGTAGGCATGGCAGTGAGACTGACAGACAGGATCTGACCATGCCTCCGCAGGTCTTGTTGAAGCTACACAAGTACACAAATGCAAATCAGGAAGGAAGGGGGGAGGGAGGGAAGGAAGGAAACGGGGGGGAGGGAAGGGAAGGGGGGAGGGGGGAGGGAGGGGGGAAGGAGGGAGAGAGGAAAGGAGGGAGGAAGGAAGGAAAGAAGGAAGGAAGGAAAGAAGGAAGGAAGGATGTTGTCTTGAACTGACCTGAGAGGTGCATCTCCAAGCCTTGGTAGTCCCTGGCCAGCTGCACCACAGCGTTCACCTGCTCAAAGTGGCGAGGCACAGTCTCACCTGCCACCCAGGCGTTCAGCTCAGACCGTTTGATAGCTAGGCTGTCCAGGGCTACCTCGGGCATCCTCACCTTAAACAGAACTGCCCTGCCAAACTGTCCTATCCACCGCTGCAGCCTTGCATCTGTGCACATGGCACCAGAGAACTCAATTGAGACATACAGCATGAGCCATGGCATTTGTGCTGCTGCTGCATTTGCTCAGAGATGTGTTGTGTGAAGACAGGCAGGCATCATCATGCATGCCTGGTGTAATTGTGAGCAGTGCACTTGCTTTGTTTGGTCCCTGTTGCAACTGCTGTAGGCATTTGCAGAACTACTTCACTGGGGGGTGACTGGCTCTCATGTGCTGAATGCAAAACGCAATGCCATCAGACGACAGACGTTATGAACCAAGGTGATTTGAGCAGCGTGCGTGGTATGTGCAGCTCTGAGGAAATCATGCTTGATGTCTAGCCAAAGGACAGGCATGAGCTAAGTAACAACAGTACCAGCAGTGGCAGAGATCTGCAGCGTTCCCCGGGGTGGTGGCGGCACCCCAGGGGTGTACTTGGGCTCCACAACCATATCCTCCCTACCTCCCACAGACCCCGCCCTGCTCCTGGCCAATCTAGAAGAAGAAGCAGAAGTGCCTGGGTCAGCCGGCAGGATGCCACGCTGCTGCTTGGGGTCTGTCATGTCCCCAAGAGGATCCCCAATCTGCAGTTGAGATGCTCCGGCGCCTTCTGCGTCATCTGGGAAGATGATGTCATCATGTGCAGATGGCTGGTGAGGGTCATGGTCATACTCAGTGCGGTGCTGAAGACTGGATGCATCAGCATTGCCATCGATGACTGATTCTGGGAGACTAACAGAGGACTGCACAGCATGTGCGCTATGCTTGGCGTAGGACAGCTTGCCTTGTATGCGACCTTGGCTAGTGCTGTTGACCGTGTCAAAAGTAGCCAGCACACATGGCTCAGAAGCACGGTGCAGCCTGAAGCTGGCAAGCAGCTGCCTTGCTTCCGATGACAAATCAGCACCTTCAGCTGCCTCGTTAATGGCTGTGTTGGTGTCCTGGACATCTGCAGAGCTGGTTTTAGCAAGAGACTCAGTGGCATTGCTCTGGGGCAAAGGCACAGATATAAGGGGGGGAGTGGAGTCTGTAGCCTCGACTGCAGGGTCATGGGATAACTCAACCAAGGGATTATGCAAGACAGGGGTCACAGGCTGAGGTGGCCATGTGGGGTTGGCTTGGGAGGGGGTCCAGGGGGAGGGGGCCAAGTTCTGCGGTGAGGCCCAGGGTAGGCCTCTGTCCCTGACCAGTTTGGCTGACGAGGAGCGAAATTTTTCAGCCTCGGCTTTGCCTTGCTCCAGTGTCTTACTGATCCTGTCCCTTGCCTTCACCAAGCTCTGCTGGAGCCTGTTCCCTGACCAATCGATAGGCTGTGCAGAGCCTTGCGTATTGCCCTTGTCCATTGTTGCCCCATCATCACGCGCTGTGCCTCTGCGCTGTGAGGCTGCATCCCTCCAAGAGTCAGCTGCCTGCTGCTGCCCTTGGTGCTCCCTGCTATATTGAGTATCAACAGCATGACCAGCAGGCGCCGGAGCAGCTTCTGCAGCAGCTTCCTTGGAAGGTGACAGGGCAGCAGCTTGCTGCTTATGCTGCTGATGGTACAGGCTCCATGCAGGATGCAGCTCACTTTCCGGCAGCGCTGATGCATAGTAAGCAGCAAGACCGCCATCAATGGGGTCACCTGCATCCAAAATAGGGCTGTGCGAATTGCCCATTTTGTCATACCAATGTATGTAATTACCCAGTAATGTTACCAATTGGTAAGAATTGAAGTAACTCATCATCAAAGAAGTAGATTCCAAATGCAAATGGAAATGGAAAGTTTTGGGATGATGCATGCATGTTGTTGTGATTGCTTGCCTTGAGAACTTGCATCATGCGCATGAAGGCATGCATCAGCAGCAAAGTGTGCTGAGCTGTCTGACAGCAGACTCAAGATCGACCTCCACACAGGCCATAGTTATCTGGACTGAAAGCTACATGCTGGGATCACATGATGGCATCCCAACCAGGCTCTCAAGACAATGGCGGGTATATCAGTGGTAACACCATGCGCACTGATGCTATACATGCTGCCCATATGCATCTGCAAGTATTATAACACTCATGCATGTCATAGTATACATTACAATAAAACTGTAGTTAATAGTACAATGATGAATACCCAGCTTCACTTCAGCTAATTTACCCGCACCCCTGGTCAACAGCTACAACACACATGACGAGACGCTAGTCTAGACATGCAGGAGGTAAGAAGAAGTTGGTCACCAGTCTGCACATCTGCCCCACGCAACAGGCTGCGCGTTGTGCGCCTCCTGGGCAGTCTCTCTTGACCCCCTCTTTGCATGTAACCCCCATGCCGACTCAGATGCTGCTGACCCCCTTGCCGATCCTCTTCTGCCCTGACCTGATCCATCTGCAGCCGCCACAGCCGCTGCTGCATGGCATCAGCCAGCTGGTCTGTTTGTGCAGGCCCCTGCTGTGGCCTGTCTGAAGCCTGGGATCTGCCCTGGGGGGGCTGATAAGAAGGGGGTGATGCGCTGTGGGTGGCGTTGCATGTTGATTGTAATTGGAGAGCATGCTCATGGGGCAGCTGGGGGAATGCTGAGGGCCCTGGTTTGCGGAGGTGCTTTTTCTTCTGCCTGCTATGCCAGCTGGCAGCATCATCAGCTGACATAGCGCTGTGGATGGCACTGGTAGCCTGAGGCTCGTCTGCATCTTGAGCAAGAGCAGCAATGGGGTTACGATTCTTGTTGGTCCCATGTGTGGTGACATTATGGCTTCTTGTGGATGCTGAGTTTGCGTGAAAAGCCCTTGTGCTGTCCATGCTGCTGGGGGAACATGCCGCTGCCAAGGCTGATGGACGCGGGGTGTTTTGGCAATGCTGTGATGCATCAGGATCACTCTGCTCAGGTAGATTCTGTAGAGGTGCAGATGCTGGATGGTGGGGTCCTGCTGACTCAAGACCAGCAGCCACATCAGCATCGTTGGTGACAGGTGTCTTGATAGCAGTCTGTTCAGAAGAAGTGCCACGCCATCTGCGTCCTGTTCTCTTCTGTGTAGCAACATGATCTGAAGACATAACGCTGCAGCGCCTGTCTTGAGGGGTTTCGTCAGCGTGCTGCAAAACAGGATCATCAGCAGAGACAGCACAAGATCTCAAGGAGGAACAAGAGCGAGGCTCTCCCATGGTGATAGAGGCAAAGGGGCTGCTTGGGGGGCTGCCCCTGCCCCTAGAGGGGCTTTTGGGAAAGGCTGACGGGACAGGATGGTCCCAAGGAGCCCTGCTGGAGGGCCCACTGGTGCTGGCAGCTTGCCCTGATGCCCTCCTCTCTTCATCAACATCAGCATCAATGTTTCTTGCCCTTGCAGGGGTACTTGATGCAGGAGCCTGGGTTGTTATAGGGGAGAGTGAATGAGCCACGCTGTGGCTTGGGTGGGGATAGGGGTGGGGGTGGGGATTGGCAGCAGCTGATGTAAAAGCAGGCTTGGATTTGGTTCTGGGCTTTGCTAGACCCTCACGTATCAGATCTTTGCCTGCAAAAAACAGGCCAGACTCAGCATTTCAGGCATGCTGTGTCTTCATGTTGCTTGCAAGCTTTGGCTTTGCATGGGGCTCTGAATGACACTGAGCAGTTAGTACATCAACACAAAGCACAGCATGCGCAGCGTAAGTATCAACATAATGCAATGTCTGCACCCCACAACGCATTCCCTCTGACAGCCACAGTAGATTGTGAGACCCAATGCGCAGGCATGCACCAACAAGCATACCATATGGCGGCTATACTCTGTGTCATGGGTAAGTTGCAGCAGGCTTGCAGCCACAAAATCACACAGGAACACAATTGAAAACAATTTATGCAATATAAATGAAAACAGCTCATTAATTCATTCATTCATTAGACATGTATCTTCCCCTGTGGGCAGGCAAGTACAGTCCTGAATAGCTACTGTACCTGCCTGCATGAGGTCATGTTTGGCAGTCAGCAAACCAACAAAAAAATGTGTTCATGTGTTCTAAATCAGACTGCACAGCTTTGCCAGCCTTTGCAACTATCACCAGGACGTCTTTTGCCTTCAACTCAACAGAAAAAAAACTTTCTCAGGCATGAAAACAATGCGAAAGCTCACCAACAGCAGGCGAGAAGTTGACTGCAGCATCAGGCGGGGCAGGCGCCTGTTGCCGCTGCAGGTCCTTCTCTGCTTGTCTGACAGCAGCCTGTTTCATGTAAGCCTCTATGGCAGCTTGATGCAACTCAGCCCCCTCTGCTATGTTGGTGACATTTGCTTCTACACCCTGCAGACGACATGCACGCTATGCTGTATGTGCACTGGAGAATGTGCCGTGCATAGCTTGTCCACCGATGAGTTATGTCAGTTTGGCCTCTGGCAGCAGTATATGGGTGGGTACTCTCTCAGGGGGGTGGGTGTGACCATGCAGTAGGCATCACTGGGCATCGGCCGGCTGAATCAGACAATGGTGATTCTGAGCAGACATGGATGCATACAAGGGGTGCAGAGCTGATGGGAGATGTGTGTAGCGACCAGGCTGGTCATGACCCTGGCAAGGCTTCTGAAGTGATGCAGCCCAGCAACTGCATCTGTGCGTTCCTGCTGGGCTGGGCCAGGAGAAACGGTTGTCCTGGTATGGCAAGTCACCCCTCGGTGACTGTGGTGCTGTTTGGGGGTATGAGCAATTTTACCCAGTGCATGCAAGTAAACTCATCACAGTGCAGGGCAATGAGGAAGTTATGTGAGGGTCACCTTGTTGAGACCGGGCAGAAAGCTTCTGGCGGATGGGATGGTGTCGTCTGGATATCCAAACCATGAGAGGTTGCCAGCTTGTACCAGGTCCACCTGCGGGAGACGCACAAGGTGCCTGCTGGCAAAAATTGATGCAAGCGGCTTTAGCTTCACCAAAAGCAAAGATTCAGCGGCAAAAGTGGCGGAAGGGTGCTCCTATTTACAAGGGCCTCTTGATTGGCAGTTCATAGCAGACCTCATTGACTCCCTTTTCTATGTTCCCAATAGAGAGCCTTAAAGCTGTGAGCTGTCGCTCAATGTGGACTCACAGCTTAGCTGTGAAGCCTGTATCATGGGCGGCGTGCCTTGCTGGTCAATCTGCGCGTGTCATGCAGCATGCAAAGCTTCCATGACAAAGTGCCATCAGCACATGACATCTTGGTACATGTAGGGCCGTTGTCAGTGCATGCAGTCCCAAAAAGTGCAGCTGGAAGCAAGGCACGGCAGAGGTACATGACCTGTCTTTGGGGATGATCAGGGGTGCAGCAGACATTGTCTGGAGATGAAGCCAAGTGTAACAGATGCACAACGTCTCAATGCACTTTCAAGCAAAGCAAGGGTGTCTCAACACAGCTGTTGGGTCGCGCCACACCCTATTGTGCATCAATCTGGTCACAAATTGTTCCCATCCAGCTTGAGTCTGCCTGATGCAGCACCATTTGCCAGTGATGCCAAGAGAAGCGGCTCATCAAGGATGCAATGCAGATGTAACACATCTTGTATGTGCGGGCTGATGCGAGAGGGAATCGAGATTGTAGCTTAACAGGGTTGAGGATCATATGCAGGCTGCTGCAGGTGCTGAGCGCCGCTGGCTGATTGAAGGTGGTGACTCATCTCTCATACCTCGGCTCCTGGAGCGTGAAGCTTCAGCACCACCTTGCGCTGCACCAGTGACTTGATTGGGTCAAGGCTGACTCTGACCTCAGGCAGGTGGGCCCAAGACCCCTCTGTGGCCCCCGGCCCCACTGACACAGGGCCCAGGCTGGCAATGGGGTGCAAGCCTGTCACCCCTGTTGGGGCTAGCCAATTCACCTGTCCCACTGTTACCTGTGAAACACAAGGATGTCATGCAAAAGAAGGAGTACTGATGCCAATTTTTGACCAGGTTGAGGCATACCTGAGTACCCATCTGTGTCTTCAGGCCAACGAAGGGGTTAGTACTGTTGGTACCATCATGTTACCAAGACCAGCTTGTAGAGGCCAGGTTAGCAGCACAATCAAACAAGACTCACAAGTGAGGCTCAAGGCTGCACAAAGCTCTTTTGTGCACGTGACTTAGTCTATCTGTCAGCCTTTCAGGATCAAAGAACAGCATGGCAGGAAGGCATCACACACAGAAAAGTACTCATTCATTCATGCTACTGTGAAGCCACTGATATGCTGTTTCAGGGAAGCTGATGGCCAAAGCACAGCTGTAAGAAGGTTGCCTATGTGGCAGCAAGACCCGTAACTCAGTACAGTGCAGGATAGTTGCTCTGAAGATGCCAGCAATCTGCCAAGGCCTAATTGAAGTGCAGATCTTATGTGTGCCAGATTGCCTAGCTGATACGTTTACACTCACCCATGCAGTTCTGCTGACTGGATGCATGAATGTTCACAACCAAAGGGCATCAATGCTTGCTATCAGATACAGCATCAGCGTTGTCAGCCACTCCTTTCAGCAGGAATAAAGACTTCAGCAAGTCTCGCATCATGCTTATCATCTACAAGCCTCAAGCTGAACCTTGACCGCAAGAACATGCATACCTCTCTGCCAAGCAGGTCTGAGCCTTGAGGGCCAATACGGCTCAGAATCCTGTGATTGATGCGCTTAACACCCCAAACATTGGCTGCAGCTGTTAGCGTGCCCACCATGAGGATTGTCACTGCCAAAGCTGTCCTGACACTCCTAGGGCAAGCAGCATGTACATCTCAGTAGTGTGCATACATGCAGACAGGGCCAGTGCAGGAAGCTGATTTGCTCAAGGCACAAACATGCAAACAGATGCTGCCATGTGTTGATAAGTCAACACACAATGTAGCGTGAAGTGAGCACTGTTATGTCCCTATGATTTGGGGAAGCCCAACCCAATCTGCATTGTCTTGATACTGTTCTGCCAGAGGTATGCAAGGCGTTGTGCTGCTGCTTTCAGCTGGCTTCTGACTGGCTGTCTGGTACCACCTTCTTTTCCGGGCCAGCTGGAAGCACGACATACTGAATGACAATGAAATTCATCAGTGAGTCCGTGCGCTCATTACAGCTCACTGCTTTGGGAAATGCTGTCTTACCAAGATGCCGCAAAGTGCTTGCACCAGGACGCAGCATGCGCCGTGCAAGTGCTTCCCCAAAAATCCCTACACAGCACTTGACCTGTTGGAGTCAGTACACACACACCAACTTATTTCCGAGCTGAAGCTGTTTTGATCAGACAATAAGCGTTGCAAACGCGTCTCAGCGCCAGGCGCAACATGTCGAACCTCTCTGCAGCAAGCTGCGACGGGCGCTCCAGTCGACAGTGGGCCCTGTACGGCTGTGAGCGAGTATGCCGCATGCCCAGCCAACTCTTGGAGAAGGGCCATACGGTAGTGAAGGCATCTTCAGCGCCCGGTCCAACCACTATATTGGTAAGCAAAGTGATATACGGACAAGCAAGGCACTGTACCCAGCCATCGCGCGGTTGATCTTGGTTTGACTAAGGTTCGCCCCGCATCCCCAATCTCTGCTTTCCGCGGACATCAGCTGCTACATCCCGAGACACGTCTAAATCGGACTTGTGGTTCCACATGTTTCATGCGCTCGCGAACGCTTTTCCGCGAATGTCGACGCGTTCAACCAGCTGCAGCTGTGCAAAGTGTTCAAGAAATATTGTCATTTGCATGTACAAATATACATAACACAGCACAGCCGAAATTGGCTTATTTCAGGTGTGTTTTCCAAATACTACAGCCTCTGACTCCAAACGCAAAAGTCAGTGACAGCGCTAGGGACGAAACGCCGGCGTTGGGGTACCAGGACACGCTGGCTCAGAATATGCTGTCAAGTATTGTCGGGACACTAGTGCTGACCGTATGCTTGGCATGGACTACTGAGATGCGTTGTATAATGCATATATTGATCTCGAATGACTGGATTGAAATGCTCTCAGCGGTTTTCCAGTCTTTGCCACGAAGTTGCACTGTTGCATACGTACAAGATGCATAGACATGCATGTGTTGAGCATATGCTCAGCATACGTAGATTTCCACAACATCACCTTTGGAAATTTATGTGACCGTGTCATTGCACGCTGTACGACTGCTGAAAAACTTAGCTTTGAACCGGAATTTAACTTAAGCGATGTATAAAGTACCATGTAAAGTACCTTGGATTTTGGGCGAATATAGCATAGGGTCACAGACCTACATGTCTGCCTAGCTGTATCTTGGCATGCTTGCCAAATGGAGGAGAGAGAGAGGCACTAGTACTACAATGCTTGAGCCAGCAGACAATCTGATCACACGGTGAAAAGGCTGCTACTGGACCTTATCATGTATGTTACATAGGTTGACTTGATCAGTTGAGGTCCACAAGCTGCCCGGCATGCCCGTGCTTGAGTTTGTCTGGCCGGTCACCGAAGAAGAAACCAGGTTCTCAGGAAAATGAATGATTGTTTGATTGATTGGTTGGTTGGTTGGTTGGTTGGTTGGTTGGGTGGTTGACTGCTTGGTTGGTTGGTTGGGTGGTTGGGTGGTTGATTGATCGATTGGTTGTCTAATCGATTGAATGATCGATCGATTGATTGTCTGAGTTCTGGTTGTAGGTCGCAGCTGTGAGCCAATACCAGTTGGTCGTCTGTTTTCTGCGACTTGCGCTTAGGCAAGTGCTGGACACTCCATACCAGGCCTAGACCTCGAGGGCTTGCCTCACGTCCTTGATCTGTTGGGAAAATACCGGCCAAGTAAGCTGTGTCAGCTAGCCTACTAGCGCAGCTGACTGCACACTACAATTTATAGGACAAGTCTGATGAGGCCATGCGGCAGGCCAACGCCTGCCTTGGTGTAGTCTTGTGGTTGTGTGGGTGAGTAGTGTGGACATGCTGGCAGCCAGCCAACTCTTGAATCGGCTTGAGCATGACTTCGAGCCCTTGGACAAACTAGGCTGTGCTTTTTGGGCTCAGCATGGCTTGCCCCTCATCACGCAATACAAGTGAGTTCTCACGTGTCGTTGTTGAAGGCCTGTCAGAGTGCAGATTGGTCCTGCATCTGCATTTTCCACTTGAGAGTGTGCTTTTAGGTTTTTTGGTCATGCCAATAGAGGTGACCTACACTTGCAGGTGTACAGCAATGAGTATCTGGCCTTTTTTCGCGACTTCCCAAGTAGCCAAGATCCACAAGGCAGCTTCATGTGCCGTATCTGTCATGAACATGAACCTTGGGACAGCTGTTCCCAGGACAGGAGAGATGGCAAGGCAACCATGGCAGAGCTGCGCTTGCATGCTGCAAGTCCAGGTCACGTGCAAAAGATGCAGGTTGGTGTGGCAGTGCTGGTGGAAGCTTGCATTGGAGCAGCCAAATTTGCCAGCTCCTGGATCCGCACATATAGCCTAGTGCTGCCATCAACCTACTTCGCAAACGTGTCGCACATGTGAAGCCTCATATAGCCAATAGACTCAACAGCATTTACTCAATGCCATCCTTCTTAGGGCCAACTCAGATCTTGACAAGACGCCTTGCTATCATGCCTTACAAAAGCAGCACACCTGATGAATGTGTTGTCGCAGAGGAGGCGCAAACAAACTGCTCGCTGCTGGATAGAGGGGGGTCTACATGCGCTGACACAAGACCAGCCTACCGTGAAGGCCTACTGTGAAGTCAACACCTGGTTTGGTGGCCACCCTGGCGCAAGACGTAATGGTAACGAACTTGCCAATTTGTTGAGGGACATTCAGGTTGCTGACCAGAGCTTGCAGTCACCTTTTGATAATGAGGAACGAACAAGACTCAGTACATCAGTGCATCATGCTGGACTAGGGCTGACAACATCTGGACATGAAGCAGAAGGTCAGATTACAACAGCCTCCAGCCCAGTGATGATGAGTCTGGCAGTGAAGAGAAGGCTTTACACTTTCCAGCTGAAGCGCTTACAGCTCAGGTATGGTGCAGCATATCATCAAATGTCCCAATTCTGTGCATTGTAACCTCTGTCGTAGTTTCCTAAGAAGGAAATCATCTTTACTGCTGACGGGCTCATCTAATCAGCTGTTTACTCAGCTCTTGGGTATCTGGGCAGTGAGCTGTCCCAGAACGGTGCATAGCGCAGTTGATATTTTGCTGGCAGTTTGCGCATTGCAATGGCACGTGCTCCTGCACTTCTTCTTGTGTCTTGCATCACTCCCACGCAGTGAATTGCTTCACGACTTTCATGCTTTGTACGCACTGCTTGGTCGCTGACTCGCGTCGCGCAGCTTGCTGCTGGCCGTATATCGACTTTCACTGAGGAGCCAGATTGCTGACAGTTGTACCCGATTGTTTAGTCTGTTGCTGTCAACACCAAGCTGAGAGTGAGACTTGCTTTGACAGGCATACCCAACCATGTGTGGCAGCTGCTGGGGCCATCACCCTCTACAGCAATGTTGCTGTGCTGGTCCACTCACATACAGGCCTGCTGTCAGTGATGCAAGTTTCTTGCTTGGGACTTGCCAAGCAAAGCTCTGCAGAGCCGCTGTGCAGCACACTGGGTCTGCTTTTGAGCCCAGGGCCCATACATACTCTTTTGAGGCAGAATGCAGTCTGTATGCGCAGCCAGAAGCGCAACATGCCTCAGATGCACAGCTCTGTCCAGGGGTTGTCGAAGGAACGATGCCAAAGTTGCCATGCAGGCAACCCTCAACTGAAGCACCAGAGGCAGCTGCTCTGATTGTAGCTTGCATGGGCGATGCCATCAAGTCTCGGCCAGCTTTTGCTGAGTTATACAGAAGATCAGACAGCAAGCTTGCATGCATTGGTCACATCAAGCCGTACATGTACATTGGGACAGGCGCTGGCATCAGATCATCCTTCTGCACAGGCGTTAGCTCCCAGGCTGATCCAGCTTGTCTTGCCTGCCTGCAGTTGCAAGCCTTGTTTGGCATTTGGAATGGTATGTTCATGCACGTCTTGCAACAAAAACACTAGTCAGCACTCAGTGCTCTGTTCAGCCATCATGCAAGGTACATTTGGCATCACAGGTGCAATGTCAAGTCTGGGCCAAGTCCGGAGTTCTCATGGCTTGACCGCATCAACTAATTGGCCGTACCTTGTCAGGTCCTTGGCTGCAACAACAAGGACGTAAACAATCAAAACGGCATTGCTCAAAGGGCACTGATGCTCTGCGATCATCGCAGTGCGATGTCACAGGCATGATACGTAATATGCAATATCATGTTGCTTTGGCTATGAATACTAGAGTGTTGAAAAGAACTCAGTTTTCTGGTTCAGCAATCCATCTCATAGCAATCCATGCTCGCAGCATCAGGCATAGAGGCTGTGCGCTCATGTGTCACGCTTTTTGCACCCAATCTTTGCCGTTCAACTAATGCTGTCGGAACAGATATGGATATTCGAAATGTAGTAGTTCACGCTTCTGCATTAATTGCAAGTAGCGTATTGCAGTCAGTGCATCATGCAGACTGGCTAGCAAACCAGACGTGTGGTGCGTGTAGGTGCTTGTTCTGCGGACCTTCGACAAGCTTGTCCTCAACCTTGAGGTTGATCAATCACACTGCTGACATGCTCAGGGATAACAAGGTACACTACAGCTTTCATATCTGCCATCAAGCCCTGCGGGTGCAATGCATGGTGCAGCGACCTCCCATGCCCAAAGCACCAGTTGTTCAGGCACCAGGACCCATGCGCCATTGAGAACACTTGGATTTGACAAAAAAACATGGTCCAGTGCATGCAGCGCTGTATAGGCAATTCCGGGAGCATAAAAAGCCTTCAGTAGAGTTCAGAAACAATTAACAGTAGCGAACAAGTCTGTACACATCTGACATTTCGACTCAACGCTGACAGTAGTTGCTAAATACACAGGTGCAGTAAACTCTCTCACAAAACTATGTCACACTACGTCTAGGCATGCACACAAGCTGCTAAACACCATGCATGTGACATTGTATTTGACGTGTTCATTCACCAAATAGAACTTGGCTTGTCAGCAGCAGCCATCTGCCAATTATCAGCTGTGTCCTGCTGGCCTGGTGCTTTGCTTGTACTCCAAATGCTGCTGAACCCTGGCAGGCTGCTAGCTACACCCACATGTGTTTCTTGCTCCATTGCACAGCACTGAGAGGCAGCACTGTTGGCAGCACTAAGGATGTCAGCTGAGGGTGACTGGGAATCAAGCAAAGCATGAAAGGCATCCTGAGTAGCTCTGATTGGCATGCCAGGGAATGGACTGCCCACGCCCTCTTCCAGTAGTGGTGGCAGGCCCCAGCCCCTGGGGCTGTCCACAAACCCTAGCTGTGGCGGCCTGTCCTGAGCTGTGGCCCTGCTGTAAATTGAAGTGCTATTGTGACCACTCAGCAGTGGTTGAGCGTACTCAGCTGGGGTGAAGTGGCAAGGCAGCACTGATGTAGGTGAATGCCTGAGACTGGGCTTGGGGAGTGAAGAAGATGGGCTGGGCAGTGAGTCACCACGATACAGGGGCCTCCCAATAGGAGACGTCCTGTTTAGGAAGGAACTGAAGGAAGACGAAGAAGAGGAAGAAGCAGAAGTATGACTGGGCCGTGGAGATAGGGCTGAGTCCATCAGTGCAGGTCCTGAGGGCCCTGGCTGCAGGAATTGATAGGGGGAATCTGGAGAGGCATGGCCAATGACATGACTTGTGGGTGCATGCATCTGCCAGCTGACAGGGCACTGATTGGGAAATTGACCTGAACAAGGGCCAAAATTGGCTAATTGGGCATACCCTGTTGGCACAAAGACAGGGGCGTCCACAGACAGCTGGCGGCGGCAATGCACAGCTGGCGCCAGCGGGGAAGAGGAAGGGACGCTGGAGCCTACTGACTCTACAGTGCCCTTCTGCTTGGGTTGGTCTGGTGAGGGGTCCTGTGGAGGGATGGGTAGCTCGTGAATAGCGGGGTCAAACTCGCTGTCAAGGCCCGGAATGAATCTGCGCTTGGCTGGCGGCGCTTTTTTGGCTGCCTTCTTATTGTGTCTGCTGCTCTTCTTCTTAGCACTTGTCTGCTTGGCATGCTTGCTGTCTACGATGCCATCCACAGAAGGGGCAGGAGCCCGCCAAGGGGTCTCTGAGCTGCCAGGGGGGGTACGCAGGTGATCAGAGGGGGTCTGGAAGGGGTTAGAGGTGGCAGACCCTGCCACGCTGCTAGGGGTGCTGGGCTCACTGCTGAAGGCACCATGCACTGCCTCAGCTAGCGAACTACCCCTTGGCCCCTCCATGCTGTGCACGCCATGATTCGAATTTTGAAAATTCAAATCATGGCCATGGTTTGCCGCCTCTGTGCTGATGTCACTTCTGCTCCTGCCCAGACCCTGATGCAAGCTGCTGCCAGACTCAAAGTTTTGGCTGCGGCGAGCCGACCTCGCCCTTTCAGGCTTGTCTGCCTTGTCTGGGCGGGAATGCTGCCTGACTTGTGTCCCGATGGCTTCGCTGTGGCTGCTGGAAGCAGAGGGACTGGAGGGAATGGCAGGCTCTGAGGCTTTGGACCTGTGCTGGCTGTGCTTGACCGTCACAGCAGGGCTGTGCTGCTGAGTGTGTAGCAGCGGCGACAGCTGTGTCTGTCTCAAGTCAGAGTGCAACAAAGCCTCCTGCTGCCTTTGCAGCTGCTGCTGTTGCTGCTGCTGCTGCTGCTGCTGATGCTGCTGCTGCTGCTGCTGCTGCTGCTGCTGCTGCTGATGCTGCTGCTGCTGGAGCTTTTCAAAGTGCCGCTGGCGCTGGGTGGCAATGTTGTTCTGGATGTGGCGCCGCGTGCTTTGGCGGCGGCGATAGAAAGTTGCAGCCAAGAGCAAGCCTGATGCACATAAGGCGCCAAGGACCAGCAGAGCCACCACCTCAAGGACCACCTCGCCTGCACAATGAGCTGTGAGTTGTTCATTGTTTCATAATTTGAATATGTGTCTTCCCATAGACAAGCTGAGTAGCTCCCTGTATGAGAAGTCATTGCTGAGCGTTGCAACAGGCAAGCAGAATTGGAGTAGGCATGTACAAGCTGGACTTCAAAACCACCATGCACTTACATTTTGCCTCAAGCGGAAGCCAATACATGTTGAGGGTGCATTGACCTATGGCTTGCAATGGGAGCGTGAGTTTACATGAGCAGCAAGGCCAATTACAGCTATGCAGCAGAGCTTCTGTGTATGCAGTCGAGTCACAGACATGAAGACCCTAGTGGGACAATGGTGGGGCACGATGAAACACAATGAGGCACAGGTAAGGCATGGTGACACGTGGTGAAACACAGTGAGGTGATGGTGAGACATGGTACGGCAATGGTGAAATACAATGAGGCGGTGGTGAAACACAGTGAGGTGATGGTGAGACATGGTAAGGCAATGGTGACACACAGTGAGGCGGTGGTGAGACATGGTACGGCCATGATGAGGTAGGCAAAGTGTGACTCACGGTGGGATTTATGAAGGTGTGGCACAAGGCAGCTCCTGCAGGCCTGGCCCCCAATCTGAGCTTCATTCTCCAGCTGCTGTTGCACCTGCGTAATCAGAAGCCCCTGCTCAGGTCCTCTTTACTTCTATTTGATGCAAAGTTTGGAATTTATTATGGCAGACTTGTCGTTGCTGCCATGCACAATGCGCTTGCTGCAACACATGGTCCAGCAACCACTACACACCATCAGGTGAAGCATTTTGCGCTCGATGGATGATACATACAACCACAGGAATACAAACTGCATGCCCTTGCCTTCTGCCGACGCTGGCCGTCTTGGTGACAGCTGTTGCAGTATGTGCCTTACTCAACGCGCAACTGCAGAAGCAGTTGGGACTCACCACTTGGGTGTCATGCATCAGGTGTTCCCATATCCGGTGCAGACCCAGCAGCCACCCCTCACACCCCCACAGCATACTTCTGACAGACCACTCCTGTGTCACTGAAAATGAAGCATCGTTCTGATCGGTTGCAGGACCTAATGCACCTGGCAGCAGATGCTGCTGATGTTCAGCTGTCTGAGTTGAGTGGCTCAGACCCATGCTGGTGGCAGCTGCTTGCACTCCTTGCTGAGCGTAAGGAGGATGCCACTGCTGATGCTGAGCTGCTGCGTGCTGAGGCTGCTGCAGCGCAGTTGCTGTCTTGGTTATGGTGGTGGGTGCGTCTAGGGTGCAGGGCGAGTTGTCACTGCTGAGGCCTAGAACTGAGCAGGCCTGAGAATGCTGATGCAGTGCCTGCCAGCTGTTCTGAAGATTCTCTAGGAGACTGTCAACCTCCTTGCACATGGCCAGATTCTGCCTTTCTTGCAGAGTGACTGTTGCCAGTGATGTGTCGCTGGCTGTCACAGGGGCGCACTGAGGCCACAGCTCTGCGATTGCAAATAATCATTTTCGGCCCTTGTTTCAATGGAAATGTTTGTTATTGCTACAAGGAAAAGCAAGGAGGAGCGCAAACCCATTTACATGCAGTGGCTGATGCAAGCAGTGTAACCATACCTTGCTGCAGTCGCTGCATTTGCTCTGTTTGCTTCAGCATGTCCCTGTTTGCTTCAGCATGTCCCATTGCGCCTGTAGCATGACAGCAAAAGTATCAGAACCCAGATACTGGGGAGGAGGAGATCTGGAACAGTCCAGCAATACATTCTGGGAACACCTGTGCACCAGCTGTAAAGCCATGTGCATGCAGGCTCACCTGGTTTGGCAACAGCCAGCTTGCTGGTGCACAGCCAGCAACTGCACGTGCTCCTGACAGGATAACGGTCAGCAGACCTGCACCAACGCAACATGTTCACAGAATGTCGAGTAAACGATTTTACTAGTGACGCAACGTGACTTGTGGGATAATAGGCAGGCTAAGGCTCACGGTAGCTACCTGTCCACAATAACCACATGCACATAGTTGCTGAAGGCTAGAGACGGCTGCAGCGCCTGTTCAGCACAGTGCTCTGGTCAGCTGGAGTCTGTTGACCTGCGGGCAAGCCAACAGCGCTAGGTCTGATTTGAGTCAGCTGCTTGTACACCACGTGAAGCAGACATGTCCCGTTTAGCGGTGACGGTCTGCGGAGCCTCAAGGGCCGGATACGAGTGCGTGAATGTGTTGCATGGGAGACACGGACGCACCGCACCTGCTGCGGTTTGCGTTGCAGACACTTCACGAGCTCCGCCACCGTTATGGCTGGTGCCCACGAGACCAGCTGCCGGGCCTTACGATCAATCTCAAAGACTTGTGCAGGTCCAGCTGGCTGCAACCTGACTCGGGAGGACGCAAATGCGCCGCTGAGAGACCGACGCAATGCCTGACAGGTTTGCGCTGTTATGTTGCGGTCCCGTCTCCCCGTGACCGCGCCGTTCAACCACTGACTGACTGACTCGGATCAACTCCGGATCAGGGTGGGGTGTTGCTATTTCTGCTGGGGTCGGCCCCTTGTGAGGGGCTTAGTCAACCCTTACAGCCCATTCACACATGCTTAACCTTCATGTTTGGACAATCCACAGCACAAACACAATGCCTTCATGCTTCTCCCTGAAGACGTCAATGCGTTTCTTGCTCTGGCTGCTAAAGAGCGCCCTGCTGCTGCTGCGCATGCAACACTCGCATTGAAATTGTGCTTTGCAAATCCAGCATGCATCGACGTTCCCCAGCAATGCCGTTCAGTGATGCTTCTGCAAAGCAGGTCAACATTGATTCATCTGAGCACACGGCTGGATGTGATAAGTCAAAGCATGATTTGCTTGATTGCCCTCGTTATAGCATCTGGAGAAGCAGGTGCTCACATGGCCATGGGCATCAAACATTAAATTGGACCATACAGTGGCCATGTCAAGCTAGACAACATCAACTTCTGCTCAAACATGCAACACACGCACAGTCTGTGTCTGCAACTACAGAGTCTTGTTTTCGCGTCGAGGCTTGCAGGATATCTACTTGGACATGCCGTGATGACTGCCTACAGGCTTGCATCCACATGGACATGCCATGATGACTGGACAGGCTAGGATCACTCGTTTTGACCCTGTGACATAGCTTTTCCTTGGCTGAAACAGACCCAGCAAATCGCTTATTTGAAAAGGACATCCAAGAGAAAGCTTTGCAGTGTTGTCACAGGGCAAGATTTGGGCAACAGTGCGCACAACACAGCATTTGCTAGCAAACAGCCTGGCCAGCACTTCAACATTGCATTACAACAACGCAGTCTGCCTGCAATTTTGGTGCTGCCAGCAAAGATCACTTTCACACAGGAGATTACTGTCAGGTGGGCATGATGCTGCCCTGCAGGCAGACTGCCTTGCTGGCAGTACCAACAGTGCAGCGGAGTAGTACTCAAAACATTGACAAGGCAAAATGGTAAGAAAAATGTGATCAGCTGAAAGTCTGCAAGGGCTTTCAAAAGCCCTAAACATCAGCCTGCTGACAAAGCTCACTAATGCGCCATCAACATCAAGTGCCATATACATTAACATTAGCTGAATGCAACCACCATTAGCCACAGCCTCGTATTGCTTCTATCAAATCAGGCTGATATCCTCGTGGCTGCTGCGCATTGCCCTGCATAGATTGCAAAGACAGGATGTCACTGACATGCCATGTTGCTGGCTCACGATGTCACAATGCATGACATCACTTTTGCTGCCATATAGACGATACTGACCTGTGTCAATTGGATTGGGCAGTTTTGGAGTTGGAATAGACTTAGATGCAATGCTCGGACCGTTTGCTGGGACATGATCTCAACACATGATACCATTGGTTTGGCAAAGTGCCAGTGCCGTTTGAAGTCAACATACAAAAGTGAACTTCGGCAGTTGACTTGCATCATCACAATGCCTGCCCAGCATGAAATTGCAGCTTGAGTAGAAGCTTGCAGAGAGAGAGAGAAGGCTTAGAATGCTTTAGCCAGGCGACAAGTCTGATCACATATAGCAGAAGACAAAGGTCAAATCTGGAGGAGATCAAAGACTTGCTGACCTGTGTAGCTGTTTGTTTGTCTGACCAATCTACGACAAAGCCAGCATGAGGAATGTTGTTGTAAACATGGTGTTTGACAGGCAGCTTGCATTCCTGAAGAACCTGGTAGAACTCTTCGCTTTGCTGCCTGTATGACAAAGAAAAACGTATCAACATGGCTCGACACGGAAAGCTGCAAGAGCAAAACGATACTGAGCACACTCACCATGGCACAATTATGTCAGCTGTGCTGCTCATGAGAGTGACAGGTGGCAGCATGCCAGCTTCCTCAAGGCTCATATGCACTTCATCATCTTGTGCTGCAGCTGATCTTGATGCTGAGGCTGCCATACCAGATGCCAGATCCTCCTGCTGTGAAGAAGACGAAGCCTGGTGCCGTACAGAAGGAGACAGCCGCTGCTCTGACTGCGGGGAAGCTGGCTGCTGAGGCTGCGAGGAAGAAGTGCAAAGCTGTGGAGGGAAGGAAGCAGAAGGTGGCATCAGTGTGGAAGAAGAAGGCTTGGCTTCTGCTGAAGGGGTGGTTGAAGCATTGGCCTGGGAGGCAGCCACAGCTTGTGACTCTTCAGCGGTGGATGTGGAGGGAGCCATCATGAAACCTGGCAGCTTGCTTTGCACTGCCCTGCCCAGTGATGCCAACCTGCCCTGCCAAAGCCTGCCCACAGCATCAACTGCATGCATTAGCTAATGACCAGACAGGGTTCTTTGCACGATGTGCTTCTACTAATATGACGTTTTGTTGCCTTGATTACAATGTCTGTTCTGGACGGAATGCTGTGCGATTGATGGAGTGGCCCTAGCTGGCCCCTACGCCCATGTACCATCTTTGCATGAGTTTATTCTGAACTTTGTTCTGAACTTTGTGAAAAGGAGCTACATTCCTATCACAAATAAAGTTGAGTACGGCCTACCTGCCTCTAGGGGTAACTTCCACCATGCCACCATGTGCCTGATCAGGCACCTGCATGGTTGCCTTACGGCCACAGGCCGCATTCAAAATGAGGGCGGGTGACTGGGACTGAAACTTGTGGCGGCCGCCCATTGCCCTTTTCATGGTGGACAGCTCAGCAACGCCTCGCCCAAACTCATACTGGTAGTGCGTTTCTATGTCATACACAGCTGCTATACCTGCAGACATGCCAGCAGCATCACCAACAGCAAGCGTCTACTGTCATGTGGCCAAGCATCAAGATAGGGTAGAGATGCGCTAATGCCTGGGTACCCTTTGCGTGCACTGCTGCTCAGCCAGTCATAGAGACCCCATCACTGTGATGAGGGCATCTAGCAGTAACCTTGCTCTTGACCTCGAGCTTTCTACTGCCAGCTTGTCAAACCCAACAGCAATAGCACCCCCACTGAATTTTGGAGTAGCCTCCACATGTTGTACATTGTCATGTAGCTACCAAAAGTTGGCGGAATAGTTTGCATGATGTGTTGTGTCCCAGCACTCTCATTTCAAGACTTGCATCACCTTCAGCAAGGACAAAAAAACTGGTATGTGTGTGCCTCGTGAGCAAGCATCTGATTAGACAATGATCTGGTTACAGACGTATGCACAGTAGCACGACAAAAGCTGACAATTTAGATATTTTGTAACTGACAGTTAGCGCATGTGAACAACTGCATATGACTGTTGGAGGTCAATGACAGATGTGTCTCAGCTGTAAAAACAGCTACAAAGTGCACAATGAAAGCTGGCATGGCGACATTGGAGCTGCATGTTGCAACCTCCACCTTATTTTAGCAGAAGGCGTATAGCCTGTGCGCACCCCCTACCTTCACTGCTGTTGGCTTTGCAAAATTGAGTTGAGCGCAATGAACACACTGAAACGTTTCATTGGTAGGCAGTCATGGTTTCCAAGAGCCTGCCAGTTGACTGATGTCCAAAAGGGAGGCTACCTATAAACCGAGCAGGCATGCGCTCCCGTGCAGGCACCGAGTCCTGTTGGTGGCCATTAGATCTCCTCCCAAGTTTTGTGTGCTTGCTGAGGGCCTTTGCCCTGTGCAGGAGGGCCATGGCACACATCTGCCCTCCTGCTGAATGCCCCAATAGGCTGACCTGAACAGGCACTCTGACATTGTCAATTTTCACAGACCATACATCCACAACGCTGATTTTTCATCAGAGTCAATTGAATGAGTGTACCACACTTTGCACAATGGCTGCCTGATGGTGTGTGCAGCCATTGTGCAACTGCCATACTTATGTGCAACATAGCAAGTTCATGTCTGAGTTGGCCCTGCAACTGTATTGCATATGCATGAGATAACCTTCAGCAGCGCCAGCAAGACGCTTGACCGCGTGAGAGAACTTAAGCTTAAAGCTGACCGCGTGAATGAGGCAGGCTTGGCTTCCCTACCTCAACGTCGTGAGCCTTGCGTCAATAGACACAATCATGACACATGCTTGCTGCACCTGATTTGGGTTGCCGCCATGCTTGCTGATGTTGTTGAAAGTCCAGGTCAGCGCTTGAGACAACTCATCAACCATTTGAGGTGCAAGAGCATCTGGGTACAGGCTGTATTGGATGACACAGGTCAGTATGCCTGCCTTGGCCAGCTGAGAAGCCATTGGCGCATAATGCCATTTGGACCCTGCACACCCCACAAATTTGGTCATAAGTGAGCAACATGTCCTGCAAAATGTCAAATGTGTGTGTTGAGATGGGCGTTAGTATGTATCGTTTGTGTCGCGCTGGCCCCTAGGCAATATGCAAGGCACAGAAGAGCTATGGAGGCGCACCTGTGGCCCAAACTCCCCCATGACAGAACAGCGCCACAGGGAACTGCTCCTGGGCTGAGTCTGAGTTTCCAGAGTGAGCATTAGCAGAGCCTCTCATGCTCCTGTTTGCTGAGTCTGTGTCTGGTAGATTCTGCCAGCTGCTTTTTGGATGACTGGGTTGCGAGGGAGCTGCCTGTTGGCTGGGTATGTATATGTCCATGACTGTGCGCGGCCTGTTGCTGTATGCAATATCTTTGCAAATGGAGATCGATGGTGTGTGCAGACTTTGTTTGGTTTGAGGCAGGGACTGGTGTATTCGCATAGCTCTCACTCCTGTCAACACAGCTTCAATTGTTTTCGCTATGCTATGTGTGCTAGCTTTCATGCGCAATGTGTTGGGGTATTGCACAATGCAAGTGATGGTGTTGCACGGAGTGCTGTTGCTGAACCTGGGAGAAAACGAGAAGTCAGCACACAGCTGCTTGAGGATATAGGACCTTGCGCTCAGCCTCCAGAGTAGCCTGGCCACTCTAGATCAACACCGTGTGCCTGACGCAATTTACCGTATGGGACGATGGCCAGGCTACCGAGTAGCTCTGTGGCGAAAATGTGAGTGATGCGGAGCAACCTCACAACTTTTGCTCTAGATCCGGAGATTGTAGCTAGCTCTATCTACACCATCATCACACCGTTTGCACTTTCCGTGCATTGAAATTTACTTACACGAGCATGAACTTTAGCGGCAGCGACTTGCCTGTGCACCCTTGATCGCCTCAACTATACTACCCATATCGGATTTGAGTTCACGCACCGGTCGCTTTGTAAGATGTATAACAGCAGCCAAAATTGACTAGGGTATTGTCCCTCGTATTTAACATTCAGACGCGCAACGCAATCAATTCAACCTCGGACCGAGGTCCTCGGTCAACTGTAATTTCGTGCTAGCGTTACTGCCGGAGCAGGGTGATCTTGGGGGGGTTGCCGCCGTCCGTCAGTCGTCCGTCAGTCGTTCAACAGCAAGGAAAGTGACGCTGTTCAAAATTGCTGCTCTCTCTCTGCTTTTGGTGAAGCAGGGTGGCAGGATAGTAAACCACCATCAGTCACAGCAGCAGCAGCTTAGGAGTTGCATGTAGTCGCGATCAATGACTTACAGCTTTGCACAGTGTGCAGACTCTGCAGTCCTGTAGCCACAGCAGGCGTTGTGAACTTACAAGTTCATGAACGGGTTCCTGCATCTTGCGATCATCTTCTGCTGTGTGTTATCTCTACAAATTCAGCCGACAGGCAAGTAATAGATCGAGTTCTAGGGGGTATGCAACGCCATATTGCAGTTCTTGCGAGCATTCTTCAAAGGTAGGCTCTGAGTCTACCGAGCAAGAGCTCTTTTAGTCAAATACACCACGGGTGGACGCGAGCAGACGGACATTCCTGACCAACGTGCAGCCCTGATGTCCTTATTCAACAGCACTGGGGGCCCAGACTGGGCTTGGACTGATGACGAGACTCTGCACCCCCTATTTTCAATCTGATAGCAGATGTTGAGGACTATGGGGAGAGCTTGTCAAGTGACAGCAGTCTAAACTCCACTAGCATTCTGGCCTCCAGCGACCTTGTTGACTTGGTGGCTCTGCCGTCGCTATCATACTGCAACAGTCGCTCAGCTTTGGTCAGCTTTTGCTGAAGCATGATTGGGGTGAAACTGAGCAATCCTACTGCCAGTGGCATGGCATCACCTGCTGTAAGACAGCGGTATGCCTATGCCCTTCCAGCTGTATGTTTGCTTAGCATGTGTTCCTTGCAAAAAGGGCTCAGTTCACAGGCTACATGAGTTGTGTACCTATGTCCATGACAAATACACACAGAACAAGCAATTGCACTAGTTGCATATCTGACTTGTCACATGCCATCACCCTTCTTACTATTTGAGCGCGGTGTATTGCAACCATGTGCAGTACTGAGGCGTGATGTGTAGCAAGAATCTGCACTTTAACTACTGTGACTCAACTTCAGCCTGGGATGTGCCTGCACAGGGTGGTCAGCTCAGCCAGTACTGCACAGCTCCGCAGTCTGTAGCGCAAATCTACCTTCCAGGCAAGTACTCAACACCTGACAATGCGTGCTTTGATCAACAATGTGTCAGTGCATATTGTAATGATGGTGCTAGGTGTACAAAACTTGTTCTTCGAATGGCATCCTGTAAGGTCCACGCTGCAAGCTTCCATGCACTCGACAGGTTTGACTTAAGGTGCGGAGTAGGCTGATTTGATGTGGAGTAGTTTGATGTGATGGTCATGCCCGACAGGATCACTGTCCACTGATTATCTTGACGGATTGAGCCATCTGTGCTGCAGCTGGGCTCAAACATCATGGGAGCGCCTAGTCATGCACCTGATGTATGGTCTGTTCTGCAGACATGAACATGTCTCGCAGCATTCCAAGCGGTGTCTTTGGGGCTTTACCAGACCTGCAAAACCTGGTTCTGAACGACAACCTGGTAAGCTCTTTGCGTTTACACCATTGCATGCAGCTGTTGGATGTGCTATCACCACAGCTCTTCTCAACCAAAGACCACAGCAGCTTTCAGGGCAGGAATGACATTGTAGTGTCTGATTTACAATGTCTGAACATCACACGTCCCTACTGGGACGCCCAGAACAAGCCAGCCTGGCGAGATAAGACATGTGCCACACACACCTAGCCATTGCTGCAAGTGTGACTATTGACATTCTTTTTGTTTCTATTCTTACAAGCCCGATGCATGCCTGCAGGATCTGCTGCAGCAGAGCGTGCCAGCTGCACAGGTAGCCTTGTTGCAGTTCCAGTCATGTGTGAGGACCACGCTGCTGCTCAGTAATGGCTGTGAGTGCCAGGAGAAGGTACTCCTGCTCTTCTTCATGCATCTGCAGCCTACCCAGTATGTCTGCTCCCTCCTGTTGCTGTTTGCATCACGATGGTTTTGTTTGTGTCGAGGTGCAAAACACTCTGCACTTTCTCAAGGAACAAGAGATGTCAACGCGATCTGCTGGCTGAAGACGCTTGATTGTCCTGGTTGGGCATTGGCAAGCTCTTTCCCCTTCCATGGCCAAGCTGACTTCACCTGATCTTTTCATTTTGTTGGTGATTGCGACTTCTTGGGTCAGTGGTTGCAGCAGTTGATGTGCAATGTCTGTGAAAATACCATGAGAAATGTTGTGGAGAGTCTGTGAGGGATGTCTCTGGAATTTCTTTAGGATTATTCTTGTTTTCCATTTAGTACCTTACAGTATGGGGTGTGTGGAACCAGTTGTGATTCATCAGACATCCTGGCTTGAAAGCACATGTGAATGCGGTATTCCCTTTTGCTACTCAGGCACTTCTGGGGGACAGTGGTGTGGGTAATTTGTGGCATCTTTGACTGGGGAATGCATTTGTGACCTCTGCCATGACTGTGGCTTCTGCTCTAACTGCTGAGGATGCTGCTGAGAATGGTTCTTAGACTGCTACTGACTCCTGCTCAGACTGACTCAAGGGGATGTTGATGAGGCTGTTCTAGCTGCTGCTGGACCTCAGTGGACCTCAGCTGAGGAATTGTGCTGCTGCAAATACATCAGTAGACTCGTTTTGAAAAATGCTGCTCTGAAGGGGCAACACTGCTCATGACAGAGGACTTCTGCTTTCACTGGTGCTCTGACTGATGGGGATTGATGCATACTGCCCCTCGTTTTGGGTGCATTGCTGCACCATGTCAGAGCGCTTACACTGGGTATGCTGATGTGCGCCATTTCTGTGCTATGCAAACTGCATGAATCAAGTTTTTCCTGCCCACCTGTGTCTCCCACCATGCCCTGATTCTGCACTTCATTGGATGTGCGCTGCACAACACGTTCGCCAGATGACTGTGAATCGCCGGGCACCCATAGAATGTCCAAAACCAAAATTCCAAGTATTTACATTGTAATACTGCAGCCCAACTGAAATGTGCTGGCAGTCAACCTGTCTAGGGTATCTGCAATTCATCCGTGCACCGGCACTGCGCCAGTTATGCTTCTTCTATATGCTCTGGATCACCTCGCATACATTTTTGGCCCACAGTAAGCGGGCTTGCAGTGCATCCGCCTGGCAGGCTTGCTTGGGCTTGTAGGCATTTGCAGGTTGGCTTGCTGTGCAGGGTGCTCATTTATACTGGCACTGTGCTTGTCAAGTGTATTGGATTGTACATGTGGGTGAATGCTGTTTGCCAACCATAAGCAAATGTGCAGGACGGTCTGTTCATGATAGCATTTTCGTCCGCAAGAGGTGCGGTGGAATGGGCGCTGCTGCTGCAGCTGGCTCTGCTCAGGTGGGTCCCCAAAATGCATCTGCAGTTTGGATTTTGCCAGCACATGATGATACTTTTCTTTACTGCAGCAAGCGGAATTGAATCCTCTGCTGAACTTTGGCTGTTGCGACCCAAAGCACGTCTGGGAGCACTGCTGTCATGAATAGTGCACACACTTCTGCCCACATCTGCCGTATGTTGCATGGCTGCATAGCTCCATACTGCATGACACGGTCTCAACTGAGCTTCATTGCTTCATGACGCTGTGGTGCTTCATGAGTCGAATTAGTAGGCCTTACAGGGATGCACAAGACAGGCTGCTCTGGAGAGACAAGACTTGTCCTGCACGTACCTAGCTCATCATGAGCTGGAAATCGTTTTAAGCATTATTGCTAGTCATTATTATCAGCGCAGGGTGCAGTGGAGCTCTGAACTGGAGCAATATTCTTTCACTGCTGAAGTCAGATCCTCGCAGGGGCAAGTGCTATTCAAAGGGTTTGCTGCAAGGTGATCTCCATTACATCTGCACTATACTTAGAGCGGCAGTCCTCAGGATTACACGCCCAGACTGCTATCATTACACCTAGCACTGACACTTTGCCTGTCAGGCCTTGTGCATCTTGTGAGCATTGTGTGCTGTTGTCTGCCTGTTAGGCTGCTGGCCGTCATGTCTGTGCGCATGCCATGTCTGAGCACAAGCAGCAGGGCCTTGATGGCATGACCATGATCAACAGCAGCAGCACAACATTGGCGTTCAGCATGTCAAAAGTGTACCCGTTGTAGAATGGCATGTTGAGGCTATGCCTGCAGGTGGCTCTGGTGCATGGCAGCCTAGAAAAAGTGTGCCCTCACTCCTCAACAGGTACAGCCAGCCATGTTCCTGACTGCAACATGCAGCTCAAGAGGGTGAAGAGCTTGCCGCTGTGCCTTTCTGAAGTGCCAAGCTTGTTGTGATATTTTTTTGTTTTTGATTTAGTCATGATTGGCCTATCGTACATGGCATACCCCAATGGTTGCCGGCACAAATTTATATTCCTGCCAAGGCTAAGGCCCTACCCCATGAGGGGGCATCGGCTCTTGTGAGCTTGTTGTGATGCGTATGTTGAGCTCAGTGAGGTGAACAGCTTGTGTCCCAGCAGGGAGGGCCGGCTACTTGGGTTCAGCCGTGAACAGAGCTGCACGCCTTCTATGCCCTGCCAAGCCAGGCCAGATTCTGGCAGAAGCACCTGTAATGGAGTCAGTCTTAATGCAATGGCTCAGTGCTGGCAGACAGATGCCACTTGATACAGTCAAAGCCAGGGGGTCCGCGTTTCTGGATTCTGGGGCTCCTTTTAGCCCTGCCGCATCCCCAGATGCATCTGTGAACATGTCCAGGAACAAGAGCGCACCCAACGTGATGCTGCGTCTCAAGTCTGGGAAGGCTGAGTTGCAGCGGCTGTCTAGCAATGCTGCTGTGGCAAGCGACAGCATGGAAGCAGGCAGCCTCAGTCATACAATGCTTTTGCCCACGCTGCAAACTCCACCTGGCATGGGCAGAACTGTCAGTAAGCAAGGAGTGCATTTTGCAGCAGGGGTTGCTCAAGCCAGCAAGAGCCCCATGGGTCTCCCCTGGGGCGGCAAGGCACCCCCTCGCAAGTCTGTGGATGGGGTTGACTATGATGATGATGAACTTGAAACCCTAGAGGCTTCAGAGTCCTGCTGCCAGCCCTTTGCAGCAGACAGTCCTCTGGCAGTCAGCAACTGCCACATGCTGCAGTTCCTGGCTGACCTTGATCCCCAACATGCCAGGAGGGATGCCGGGCTGGTGAAACAAACATCCATGGGATCAGGCAACAGTGGGGCTACACAGGGGTCGGCGCAGAGCCCACCTAAAGCCAGCAGCAGGTTCGCTGATGTTGTTGCCAGGGCAGTTGGTGACCAGAAAGCAGGAGGTGAAAGCAGCACAGGGCAGATTTGTGTGGAGGCCAGATCAGCAGACCCCCGTCAGAAAGGTTTGTTGTGACATTGATACTTTGCAAAGGCTGCTGCTGCTATTTGTAATGCGTGGCTTCTGTTGCACTTGCTGAGTCAATACCCCTGCCCTTCACCTCATCCATGCCACTGCCACTCCAACCCCTCCCCCCCCTCCCCCCACCCCCGCCCAATCCCT
>JAABUP010003327.1_pt1 | contig 28564 bp, 45 predicted proteins | sample 5559201 | NCBI WGS metagenome assembly JAABUP01 (sample SAMN10711887, study PRJNA513373) | rock metagenome | isolation source: Antarctica rocks | place: Antarctica | reverse complement strand
TATTAGTAGGCCTTATAGGGATGCACAAGACAGGCTGCTCTGGAGAGACAAGACTTGTCCTGCACGTACCTAGCTCATCATGAGCTGGAAAGCGTTTTAATTATTATTATTATTATTATCGCAGCAAAGATGTGCTTGTGTTGAAAAGTCCTTTGTGATTATGTTTCAGCCATGTAATGCTTTGTCAGGCATAACAAATGTGGATGTGCTTGTAAATGAGCGAGATGGTACCTCTTGAAAGCTTCATAAAGCTTGCATGCAGCCCTTACACATGCACAGAGTGCTCAGTCATTGTGACTGTCATCTACCACTGCCAAGCTGAAAGTGGGGCAGCTGCACCTTACTGATACATCCTAGCTACACTAGCTCTGGACCAGGAGCAATGTATACCACTCACACAAAGTACTTAACATGGCATTTGTTCAGAGCATCTCCCTACAGCACCATTTCACTAAAACTGTTAAATGCAGAGCGCCCTTTGCGTAAATCAAATTGACAACTGTTGTACAACTCTGATCGGCAACAGAAGTGCTGATCATGTTTTGGCTACATCTTTCCATAATCTTTCCCAAACAAATCCCGTAGAAACTCTTGCAGCTTTGGCAGATAAAGAGTGCAAAACTCCAAATTCTGATGACCAAAACCAGAAGCCCACAGCGGCGGATACGGATTCTTCGCAGCTTTGTGCAAAGCCTTGCCGTGTTCAAAGGGCACAACTTCATCCTTGTCACCCTGCATTGTCATCAGACCTCAGATTGCCCCTGACTGCAGTACAGACCTTCGTCGACTGACACGTCAGAGGGATCAACAGCAAGCATGGCAGTTCAGGAGCTCACATGCATGATGAGGGTCTTGGCCTCTACTTTTGGAAGAAGAGTTATGTTGGGGAAAATGTCCATCCAGCCTGGCCAGCGATTCATGTTGGGGCTCAACACTCGCATACCTGCAGACACAGTGCACTGCATCCGACTCCAGGCCTTTGCAGCGCTGTGTTCACTCATCCCAACAAAGTTTGACTACATCCAGCAATCATACAGAATAAAACGATAGCACACCTTGACCAAGCACAAACATCATCTAATTCCCATGAGGTCTTTTGCTGTCGTCACATTGATGAACTCTTGAGTGGAACTGTATGTGGTCAGCAGCAAATGCATACCTGACATCAAAGGGCTATGCAACACAATGCCCTTAAGACCCTTTTCTGAAGCACCAAGATCACAGGTAGGTCCACTGCCCACAGACTGCCCATATACCACTATATCTTGAGGCCTCTTGCCCTTGACTTGAAGCAAGAATTGGTAGCAGGCATTGATGTCTGCAATGGTGTTGCTGACAGAAGGTGTGCCGGTGCTGCAGCCATAGCCTGAATAATCATATCCTAGCACATTGATGTGCAGCTCTTTTGACAATTCCCTGCATTGTCAAGATTGTCTTCTTTATTAACGTCATGTTTAGCACAACTTTGCGGCTGTTTGACATGAGCGGCAAAAGGTGCTGGCAGACTGTCTGTGAAGATGGGCTGTCAGATCTGAGCATCAAATGCAATGATGTAACTGAAAAAAATAAACATCCATGTCATTGACAGTGCACCATTGCGTACCGGTAGAATGGTAGCATCTGCCCCAGATCAACTGCATTGCCATGGCTGAACAGCATGGTAGGGACAACACTGTGGAACGGAACCCATGCAACAACAATTGTAGTGTTGCCTCCCCCACCTCTGTGAGGTTTAGTTTTTATATGCAGAACTTCGCAGTTAAGCACTTTGCGAATGTCTCTGCATGTATGCAAATGTATTAGTGGCACATCACAGCTTCTGCTGGCATCTGAAGCAAAGTTGTGTGAAAAGCAGAGGCATTCACTTACGGGAACATAGGAGAGATATACAGCTCATCCGGGCGATCATCATGACCTTTGACCTGCAGTGTAATTGATTTTGAAACGCTGCCGAGTCAACAGCAGCATTCAAAAGCAGGACGTGGAAGTCACAATATGCATGGGTGCGAAAAGCTCTGGTACCTCGTACGAAGGAGGCGAGGGTGGAAAGAAGGCCAATCTGGCGCTGACACTGTCGATCACACCACGCAGAAGACCCATGGGTCTTAGTGCTTTGCGGCAGTGTAAATTGCGACGATCAGTGCTGCAACGTAGGGCAAAATTTGAGCAGCGCAAGATGGTATGTTGCATGCATATCTTCTTGCTTACATGTATACCAGGACAGAGCTTCGAGACATGCAAACGAGCAAAATGCGGAAGATCAGACGTCTCGAAAAGAGGGACAATGACGCCTGTCCGCCTGTAGCATGCAATACGTCGCTCTGACAAGCGTTGACCATGTGGTGCATGTTATGGATTTAGGGACACGCATTGGTACTAGCTGTGTGACTAAACTGGCTTGAGCTGCGGCGTGTTGGCGGCCTCCAGCTGGAGTGCGTCCTTGCAATAGGCCAGGCAGTATGTAGGCAGACCAGCGAAATAAGTGCCAAGACATGCATCGATCTGCAATGCCGAGGCGAGTTGGTGACTGTGTAAATCCGACAGCGTCTTAGCTGAAGCTGACCGCAGGCAGCATAGCTATCAGCAGCGATATGGTCCCACCGATCGAACGTTCGTCCGCTATCGTAATCGACCGACTCAGCTCAGGCAGTCTCAGCAGGCTATGTCAGGCACTCGAGGCCCTGGCTGTGTTGCCTCCTGCACCAGGCAGCCTCAGCAGAGCTGGCAAAAACACTTACTTGCTGGACGGCTTGCAGCACCCAAAGGTCCACAAGTTGATACAGGATACATCAAATGGACCGCAAATCGACATCCAAGTATTTACGGTGAACGAGCTGAAGGCCTTAGCAAGGCAGCTTCAGGCTCCTTTCAGAAGCTCAGACAGGAAGCAGGCAATAGCTGACAGCATCATCAGCAACCTGACAGGTGTGCAGTCTGTCACGAAGTAATTGCTTTGGCAAAACCTTGAAGAATAGACAACAGTGTATTTTGAAGACGCTGCTCTGTTGACTGCGTCAAGGTCTGACTTGCGGCCGTCTTGCGATTCTGGCGCTCTAATGGTTTGCATACCTGCTGCAGCCGTCCAACATCAAAAAGCACAAGCCACCCAGCCTGCTGTGCACAATGCTGGCAGCCCAGCCCTGCTTGCCTCAGACAGGCAGTCAAGGATTACTGGCAGAAGTGCTCGCAGCACCAGCCAACAGCATCTGTCGCCAGCAAGCAACATCCATTCTGCTAGTCAGCACAGCGCAAAGTACACTACAATTGCAAGTACGTCTTTTGCTTGTGCAAATGGCTCCAGGCAATGCATGCAAAACACTGTGAGCTCAGCAGTGGCTTGGTGGATTGGCGCTGCCTAGCTGCAGACCTCACATCATCACATATGTATGTCTTGTGCATGTTGAACAATTTATCAGACCCTAAACCAGGACAAGTTTATCATGCACAATGCCAGTGCTTGGCATGTGCTCAAAAGGCATGGCAGGCATTTTCCAGAGCAATGGTTGCTGCTCAGCCCATGCTGCGTTGCTGCATACATCGTGCCATTACAATCCACCACAAAATACAGTGTTGAGGGGCAGAACCACATTGACTACCTCTTGACCGTGCAGATTCAGATAGCAGGCTTGCAACAGCTGATTATGACAGAGAGCAGGCAGAAGGCAATGCTTCCGGGTTGGCCTGGACAGCGACACCTGCAGTGCCCATGCCTCACAGGAATAGACAGCCTGTCAGGGCCATCATGGGCAACCTATTTGGTAGAACCAAGCCATGTCAAGCTCCAGCCGATGGTAGCTTCACTCAGCAGCAGGTAAAAATGTATGCAGTGATGCGAGCAACAGCACTAGCAGCCCCATGCACATGCCTGTGTCTCATGGTGCCAACTGCTTGTGCCACCTTCATGTCATTGCAACACATTGCAGTCACCATCTGTAGTGCTGTATGTCATTGCATCATCATGCTTGGCCTACCAGCTGGTATGGATTCTTAGCATGATCAGTGCCTCATTTGTCCAGGAAACACGAATATGGGGTGCACATACCCAACTTACCAGAACATAAGTTGCTGATCAAGCGAAAACAGCCATCACTGACTTGTTGCACTGAGCCTGTTGTAGGCGTTTATGCATGCTTATTGTTCCTTATCTGCAGCTGTGTCAGCGATAAGCCCATGGTCAAAAATTTGCAGACATGCTGTGTGTCCTTTTGTCTTTGCTCAAAGAGAAGATGCTGACTCGAAGCTGATCAGGGTTTTGCCTTTGTTAGTGTACAAGGCAAAAGTTGCAGTGCCGTGACAGCTCCGGTGTATGACATGTGTGTGCATGCTGCAGGTTGCAAGGCTAGAACAGGCGTTTGAGGCTCAGGAGGCCCCACACCAAAGTGCCAAGGCACAAAAGGCGGCATCACAGGCAGATGTAGAATGCCCAACGGCAACTTTGGAGCAGCAATGGGAGTTGCAGGAGCGGCGGAGGGCAATGCAGGCTAGGCAGTGGGCATGCACAGTAGTGGCAAAGTTTGCTGAAGATGTCAAGCGTCAGCACACCAGAGGGAAAGGGCAGACAGTGCCTGAGACCTCAGTCATTCAGGAGAGGCTGCAGTTATTCCCAGACAGGATTCAAGGCTATGAAGCATTGCAAGACAAGCCAGCTGAGATCATCATGCAAGGAAGCAGCGAATTTGGATGTAGAAATGGGTTTGTTGTGTTACTACGTGGTCCTGAGCAGTATCTGACAAAAGGGTCTGGGTTTATCTATATAAACTATGTCAAAGAAGCCCCAAATGAGTTCAAGGTGGGCGTCTGTAAGGACTTGCCTGAAAGGCGAGTGGATAGCGGCAGGCTTGTTGGGCGGGTCGCAAATCAACGCAGACACAATAACAAGGAGTATCTGCTGGAAGAATCTTTTCCTGTACCGCACCGAACGCTTGTAGATGAAGTTTTGAGGCTTCGCTTGAAGTGTTGGAATTACCACCATCCTGACAAGGGTGATGGGTACACAGAGTGGTTCAGGAAAATTCACATCAATGTTCTAAAAAATCACATCTATGATGTCATCAAGGTCGTCACAGCATTGTATCCTTGACGCTGATGAAGTTGTTTGTGGCGAAGCTGCTGTATGCCGCTGGCGCAGCTCTGTTGTATACCATGTACCTGCCTGGTCAAGTGCCACTGTATCCAGTGAATACATGTACTGCTTGTAGTACTACCAGAGCTATTGACAGCTTGTGAGCCTCCTATGCATATATGATATGTGTATATGTCCATCTGCAAACAATGTACAGCACTTGATATTGGTCGATTTGTTCTGCGTACGTTGCTCACTACCAGGACAGAAAACTGTGTGTGCTTTTGACACATAGTGATCTGCATGTATGAGTCTGAAAGTCCGTGAATGCTAAGCCGTCATGTCTTCAGTGAACCTTTTCACGGGCTGTTCACTTGTCAGATGTTAGCTCATATTGGGCAGTGTAGGCACTTGCTTCGGTAACATATAGATGTACAAACTTTGCCTTGTAACTTGTGGTGATGCTTCTGCTATGTAGAATACACACCTTATTTCATGGCCGGCATTGGCTAATAGCAGAATATGTTTTTGGGTTGTCCTGAAATCATTGAGCAACTGGCGTACAGCACAGCCTGTTGCAAGAGTGCGGGGCTGTGCAACAAGAAACAAACGAGCACTACAGAGCGTGACTGCATAGACCTCCTGAACTTGCAATCCTGAGCAGCAGACAAAAACAGCATTGCATAGATTCTCTGCACCGAGTTTTGCATGTCAGCTAACAAGCGCTGAATCAAACAACTGCCATGGGCTTTGTGATGCTGCAAGCTGATTTGAATACATTATTCAGCTTACGGCCACCAAGATTGTGATTCACAATTATGATTCATTCATGATGCACCAAAAGACTGGACACTCATTGCATTTATCTGGTCATGTTCGGAAAGCTTTACATTTGCACCTAGGCATGCAACTGGCTGCCAGCCAATGCTGCCTCCATCTCTGCACGCCTTGTCAAGCATGCTTTCTTCATTGACAGCTTCTGGCATGTACGGCAATGGCCACAGCGCTGAGATGCACTGATCTGCTGAAAGGGCTGATGCCGCTTTCTTGGCTTGGTGTTGCCTGCTGGACTTGATTGTTCCAATCTCTTTTCAGGAGTGAGCCCAAGGAGCTGCTTCATCTTGGGATGAGAAGTGAGCTGATGCTGGGCCTGCGCTACAAGCATGTGCCCCTGTAATGCAGCTGAGACATGCACAGATGATACTCCAGGTGTCTGGTTGCTAACGCTGATTGGGAGCATCAGCTTGGTAGGTGTTACTTGTGTGCTGCCAGGTGCTGCTGGATGGGTCTTGCTAGAGGGTGGCTCTGACTTATGCTGGCGCAAGGCAAACGGGGGGACTGCAGTCGCTCGCATGCCAGAGGGCCCTTTTGCCTTCTTGTGAATGGGCACATCAGCCTTGTCATGGCTTTGACGTTTTGGCTTTGGGGCTTGCGCTGAAGGGGGCAATAGCCAAGCTGGCAGCACACTTGGCATTCCTGCATTCAGGTCACAGGCTGAGTCAGTGTCAGTCCAGACACTGATGATTGTCGTTTGAGGAGAAAGCATGACTACAACAAAATTCAGACTGGTTGCAAGCCAAGTACAGAGTTGCCCTTGATTGACTGCTTGAAAGCCAGAGTGGCAAGGAAGCTAAGATTGAATTGAAACCCACCACTTACTTGGGTGGCATTCAGACCATGCTATCATGTCACACTCTTTCTCACAATCTTCATAAACCTCGCCAGATTCCTCTGAGGATACATAAACTTCTTTGGTACTTGACAATTCTTGTGATGCTGTTCTTGACTTTGTTCACTGGCAGAAGTTTCCAGATATAAATTACCGCCAAAGTGGTCATTGGAGAACTTCACAGCAACGCATCCTTTTAGAGCTTCTTGTACTACGCCAACAGACAAACTGTTGTTGCTTGCAACCCAACACATCAGGTCTGTTTGCAAAGTGCACATGATACGGCACAATCTGATGCATGACTTTGTGTAGCAACCTTGTCAGTCAGAACAGCTGTAAGGCATTGCACAGCATCACGTGGTATCACATGGTATCACAAGGTATCACAAGGTATCACAAGGTATCACAAGGTATCACAATGTGTCACATGGTATCACAATGTGTCACATGGTATCACAAGGTATCACAATGTGTCACAAGGTATCACAATGTGTCACATGGTATCGCAAGGTATCACAAGGTATCACATGGTATCACAATGTGTCACAAGGTGTCACATGGTATCACAAGGTATCAGACATGCTCTGTATGCAGCAGGCTGCCTGCACCAGACACAGCTGTGCAGAGAAACCAGCATCAGCAGCAAAGCTGACCCATCAGTGAGCCCATGCTGCACCATGCTCTTCGTGAGGCCAACCTACGTCCTCAATATCAAGCCGCAGGCATGAATGCATGAATACCAAACGCAACCCCCCAGCTTGCCACACACCTTGTACATATGATGCAAACACTGTACGCTTGTTCACGGTCAAAGCTTGGGGCGCTGACATCAACTTGTTCTCTGCAGCGCCCTCAGCGTTTATGTGGGGCAGCATGATCTTGAGGAGGTATGGTACCTGTAGTGCTGTTGTAGGCTCTGACGCAGATGCAGGCCTGGTTGAAGAGGTAGGCCACCTCGCCCTGCCTCATGCCTCTGCAGATGGAGGCTGCCTGCACCCCGCTGTACACCCCCCGCCTCCTCCACTTCTTCATGCTAGCTTCTGGTACCTGCATACAAACATCCATCCCCACAGCTGATGAGCCCTTCAGGATCCCTTTGCAGCGCAAACCCTGGGTTGACGTCTGCGTTCTGCTGTTGCTATGTTCCTAAGGCTGGTTTTGCTCGGCATGCGGGACTGATGGGCAAGACAGAGACAGAGGCAGAGGCAGAGGCAGAGGCAGAGGCAGAGGCAGAGGCAGAGGCAGAGGCAGAGGCAGAGGCAGAGGCAGACAGGGACAATGAAGTTGCAGGGGGCGCTAGCTTGGTAGTAATGACCTTGCATGGGGCGGAGCCTGGCACAGTAAGCAGCCACTGTGCCCATTGGGGCCACTGTGGAAAAACCAGATGGCCCCAATGGTTACCAATGGGCAGCCACTGTATCCAGATGAAACTGTACCTGCAATGGGTGTGTGATGGTGGCTTGATCCAGGAACACCTCGTTGACTTGGAAGAAAGTTCCATTGAGAGGGAACTGGTTCTTCATTGCTTTCCTACAGGGTACTAGCAGAGCCACATATGCCAGGCCATCTTTCACAGATGAACCAGGACTGCAGGGTCTGCCGTTGCTTTCTGTACCCCTGCTCTGCTGCTCATGGCTGCCTTGCTTTGAACAAGGAGTACCTGCTATGCCTGCTGTGCTTGCTATACCTGCTGTGCATTTCAAGCCAGCTGAGCAACTGCCAGTGCCTGCTGGACTTCCAGTTGTGCCTGTCAGCATTGGGCTGCCAAACTCTGCAACGCCCAAACTACAAGCAACCGGCGATCTAGTTTCAAGATCAGAGCCTCCTGCTCTGCATGCTGGGCCTGCTAAGGTGCCCTGTTCAAACACCTGAGGTTGCCAAGGCACACCAGCACCTGCAGCTGGACTAGCAGGCTGGTCAGTAGCAGCAGCGGGATGACTAATGCTAGGGGCCCCTCCACACATGGCCATAGGGCTAGCCCTTGGTGGCTGGAAAGGCAGAGCCAAGAAAGGTATGTTGCATGGCACGCGCAGTGCGCTGGCCTGCAGGTGCAGTGGCAACAGGTGCAGGCAACTCTGGGGAATCTCAAAGGCTTGGAGCAGCAGGCGGTTGTGATGGGTGCCTGCTGCTTGCTCAGCTGCCGGCTGGCTGCCTGGCGGCTGGGCTTGCTGCTGGGTGTGGCGCTGAAGGATGCTGTAGGCATGTTGCAGAGCTGCAAACGCCTGCATGTCATCCAGTCATTGTCAAAGCGCTTTTTTCTGCTGGTATATGGTGTGTGCAGTGCAGCGCTGCTGAATCACAGATTCTGTCATTGCTGACTGCGTGCTGCAAACCCCTACTTTTGGTTCTTTCCTAACAATCTCTGGTCAGATGAGCAGCAAACCTTGGTTCTGGAGCCAACCCGAGTACAATGGCTTGTGGCAAGATCAGCACCACTCAAGCTGAGCTTACACTATACAACTTCTATCCATCAATGACAGCACAAGTGTGTCAGCACTGTTCTCTGCACAGGTATTCAAGCTTGACTGATCAGAAAGTGCGCTCTCAAGCCCTCTGTGTTCCTGCTTGGTACAGGGATGACAACAGAACATGCATGGATGCACACTGTGTTCCTCAGACTTTGCAGGGTATGAGGCCTTACTTCTTCAGCAATGGCCAAGCTGCACTTGTCAGGATGCACAAGCATGGACAGCTCCCGCATGCGCCTTCTTATGTCACCTGGGGCTTGTCCATGAAGCCCTGCCCCGGCGTGTAACCCCAGGGCCTCAGCAGCAGCCTTCAGCAGCCTGCACAGAAGCCCAACATCCACTCTTAAGTGCATCCTTTCAAACTGAGTATGCTTCATAAGGTGCATGTCTTGTGTCTTGAAGGTGTCAAGACCAAAATTGGGATCTGTATGCTGCTGGACATACTTGATGACAACAAGGTGGCTTGATACTGATCATAAGCTGTGTCTAGGTAGGTCCTTGCAGAACAGCATACTGACAAAAAAGGCAACCTGGATGCAAAGGATGCGAGGACTGTCAATCAGCCAGCAGCAGCTACTCACTGGACCACATGCTCACACTGACTGATTCCAGAACAGCCAGTATGCACACAGCAAAAGAACCGGTCAGGCTATGTGATGCTGTAGGTGAGGACGAGTTGCACATCAGTTTGGCATGTGTTGACTTGTGTAAAAGGAAAGTCCTTTGTGTTATCCCTTTATTCCTGTATCCCTTCTTCCCTTTTAAAACACAAGACAAATAAATATGGAAAAAGACTGGAAGAAAGGTCAAACCTGTCTGGTTGCTCCAAAGCAGAGCCTTCTGTCTCTGCCTGATGCATGGCCCTTCCTGCTGCCAACAGCATCTCAACCACATTTTCCACTGACTGTGCAGCTGAGGCACATCCTGCGAAACTGCTTGTGCTAGGACTGTCCACTGCTGGAGTGGACAACTCAGCCTCAACATCCTCAGCAGCATCAGCACTGACAGGCTGCTTTGGCTGAGCAGGCTGTTCAAAATTTGCACTAGCCTGCTCAGCATGCACAGCAGCAGGGGCAGCTGTTGGCTGAGCCGTGTCCATGGGGGTGCAACCCACAGGAGTGATGGGGGACCCCAGCTGTATTGCAGCTACTGGCTTAGTAGGTGTGGCTGGAGCCAAGTCTTCCATGTCAGTAGACACAGCGTGTGCAACAGAAGCACACTCAACAGGACTGCTGTGCTGCCCTGGCTCCTGCAGGTTGCATACTGTATCTGAGCAACATCTGACATTCAAACGTGCAGGGACGCACGTACTCAGGGGTCAAAGTTCGATGCCTAATCCCAAAATTGTGCTGGTGCCACATGTAGCAAGTGGCACAACTGCATGCAGGCACAGCTCTGTGCCAGCAGGACTTATCCTTGCTTGATCAAGCAGGACTGTACTTTGCTTGATCTAGTAGTACTGTACCTTGCTGAATCAAACAGGTTGTGGCCTGTTGAGTGCATTGGAATCTGTGCTGAAGGTGCAGCCTACCTGACGCCGCGCTGAGGAGGGCTTCACTGCCTGCGGCTGGAGCCTCTTGCCATTGTTCAGCGCATACTCACAGCTGGCTTGCAGCGGACAGGCTCCACAGTTGGGGCTCACTTTGCTACAAAACACCTGCAAATACAAGCCAGTTCTCCTGTGTATAGCCAATGTGATACACAAAAGCACTGAAAACACACACCTACACATTGCAAGGCAGTCAGGATTGTATCTAGCAGCTAGGCACAGCCCTTGTACAGTGACAGTAACATTGAACAACAGAGCTTTGAGTGACATTACCCAATCAAAAGCCTTTGTTTTATAACCAACATATGCAGGATCACCCACATTGCATCCAGGCCCAGATGCAGCATAACAACACAAAGCGTCGACAGGGCAAAGCCACCTGCAAATGCGTTTGCTACTGATAGCCAAGGGGAGGTGGGCTTGCCGGACAAGCTTCTGTGTGTGTATGTGTGTGTCACTGCTCACAGCAAGTACATATCACAACTGCCCATCATATGCATGAACGAAATGCGCATGCATACAGACGGTGTTGAGACAGCTCAATGGAGATGCTGCCTTGACAGGGGAAGGACTGACCTTGCCCAGCGTGATCATCTGGTAATGCAGCTCATATAGGGTGGCAATATCAAAGGATGCCAAGCGTGAGTGTAGATACTTGTGGACTTCTGTCTCTGGAGCGTATTGGTCTGCCTGCAGCATCAATGGTGTTGACACCTGTCATGCTTTGATACGCTTTGCAGAGAACTTTGCATTGCCTGCAGGGTTGAGACCCTAAACACAGTCAACGGCAAATTGCACAGCAGGTTGATGATGCATAGCTGCTACACACACTCTGTTTCTAGAGCCCTTTTTGCTGCTTTTTCCTCAAGGTCAATCCAAACAGAACAGAACTTTGAAACCAATTTCACTGTGGACAATTTGCAGGAGGATCCTGTTTTGTGGTCAATGTCTGCACGCCCTTTACAATGCATGCATTGCCAGCGATATGATTCAATGCCCAAATCAACAGCCCTTTTGTATCAGCATGCAGCAACTCGAGAAGCCTGCAACCAGAGTGGCACGGTGGATGCCTGTGTTCTGTGACAAGCCATGAAGCATCCTGTATGCCTGGTGAAGAGGCGCTCAGCGCACTAGTGCCAAAACTGCCAACTCCCATCAGACTTGTACTCCCACTCATGCAATCATCCATGCATTCATTCACTCACTCACTCAGTCACTCACTCAGTCACTCACTCACTCACTCACTCGCTCGCTCGCTCACTCACCCACTCACTCACTCCCTCCCTACAGGTCTTCCCTTAGGCTCAAGATATATACAGTCCTGAGTAGCTCCCTGCGTGAGGGCCTGTTCTGGCAATCAGCAAAACCAAGAACAAAATGTACCTCTATGCCTAGCTCAGAGTCCAGGGGGATCCACCCTAGGCGGCTACAGATGCGGCCCACGTTCACATCCACCGGGAACTCTTGCATGCGTAAGCACAGTAGCATGATGCACGCCACACTCTTGCGCCCCAGGCCTGCACCACTCAAAAACGACACATCTCAAGTTTGCTGCAGGCCAAAAAATATTTTCTCATGTGTTACACCAGCATTTGATCAGAGCAATCACAGCATGTCCCCGGCCTGCCATTTGTTCGTAAACTTGAGCAATTTTTGTGCATGATGCAATGTCACTCCTGCTGAGCATGTGGAGCCCGCCTGCCATCATGATATGTCCAGCAGAAAAAGAGTGTTACAGCACATTAAGCATCAGGTCTCCACGGCACATGTGCACTGCCCACAAAGGCAGGCAACCTGTACCTGCTTCATAAGTTCTCATACGACCATTCTTTGATGCACTTTCGATGCCAGACTTCATGATGAGGCATACCTTCCACGCTCATGAGGAATGCTGAGGCGACTTGAGGTGTTGCATTGCGCAACCACTCAAGGCTTAGCTCCACCTGCTGTGATGCCTTGCCTGCTCTTGCTGCATTGACAGCTGCCCCATCAGCAGCAGCCAGACATGTAGTTGAGCCCTCAACAGCAGCACCAGCAGCAGTAGCAGCAGCATCACTGTGCTCCTGAGTCAGTTCTACAGCTGATGTGTGCATGTGACATGCCTGACTAATCCCATGCACTGGGGTGAAACTGGCCGGACACAAGCCACATGCATCCGGGTCACCCTGCGCTCTGCTACATGTCTTCTCAAGTGACTCGACTGTTGGTGAAGCGCCAGTCATGATGTCTATGCTGTCGAGGGGGTCTGTGCACAAATGAGCCTTATCCTGCAGGTGGGCATGGCAAGGAAAGGAGGCTGCTTGACTGGCAGGCTGGAGAGTCACGCCCACTGGGTGATCAGCTTGGGGCTGTGCTGTCTCTGATTGGGAAGGGCTGTTGGCAATGACCAGTTGATGAGGATGCATGCTAGCCAGTCCTTGTTGTGCTGCCAAAGCACTACTATGAAGCCGGTTCAAGAAGGCCTATACAAGAAGCAGTCAGCTTGAGGGTTCACCCCTGACCTGATGGGTCGTCTTGAACTGCAGCAAGGCGTTCAGCTACAGGCATGTTGCACAGACTACCAACACAGGGAATTTTCCAGACACAAATGCTGACACCATTGCAAAGTCATGCAGACTGGACGCGTTAGATTGGCCATCACCTGAATGCTATCTGCCAAGCGATTATGCATGCCTCGGCACTGAATGGCTTCAGCCACCTGCACAATCAACAATAAGTGAATGACAAGCCCAAGGAGACATATGCCTGACAACCACAACAGCAATGTTTGATGTAGATACCAGTGCGCGTTGTGCATGGCGTGCTGGAATGCGACCTTCAAGCACAGACAAGCAAGGAATGAGAGTGCTGATCAGCACAAGGAACCCAGCAGTTCCTGGAGATGATCGGCATGCCGCAGAAAAACTTGACGCTGCAAACTTTCAGGGATGCTTCATGCGAGAAGCCGGTGTGGCAAGCTGGAGTGAAGAAGTATGACCTGTGATGCAGGAGCTATCCTGACAGCCTCCCAGTTGACAGCATCAGTAATGTCTGTCATGACAGTCACCACTAGCTGCCTTTCCCTCACGCCCAGGTCACCACAGTTTGCCATACCCTTGCCCATGTGCACAAATGTTGTTTGATCAGCATTGTGGCCGCTTGCCCAGCAGATGCGGTCAGCATTCCCATGACATGGCAACTCAGGTGGGAGTGGTGAAGCAGAGGGTGCATTGTGCTTAGGGTGTAGGCCGGGGTTCAGGATGTGGGGTCTGGCTGGGAATCTGGCCGCCAGTGTCATGTAGGCTTTGCTAGAAAGCTGGTCAGAGACGTTCTGCGTGAGGAAGGTGCCGATGACTGAGTCCAGCACTGAACCTCCCCATGGCTTGCTGTAGGCTCGATCTCCTAAGACGCACCTGCATGCACTGCCTCTGCAATTGCAAGGGACCAAACAAGACATGCAAGCATTGAGTACGCCAAACAAGGTACACACGGTTTGCTTCCATGAGTGATGCAGAAGTGCATTGGCTTTGAGGTCGCTCTGACGCAGCGCTTGTGCACAGATTCCAAGCTGACACATGACCTTGACATTTGCTGCTGGAGATGAAGCTGGCATCATCATTCAGATGGCTCATAGAGAGCAATCACCATATGTGAAAACAATGCTGCAAGCATTTCAACAAAAACTTGGCATGCATGTTGACTTGGTGTTGCTAGCTGATGAGGTGACCCGCAATCAGCAGTGCCAGCAACTGACTCTTGGCATGGCTGGCAAAAGTCATGTGGTAAATATCAATGGAATGTTCTTTCGCCCATTGTCTCCTACTTGTTCCGCATCACAGTCTGTCTGCAACATGTCATGACAATCACCTGGCTTGTTGTGTAAACTGGGCAATGCGCTCTGCCCACTGCAGAGTTTCATTTACGCCATATGGTATGAGCGTCAAGCTACCCTCCTTCAAGATGCGAGCTCGCCTCGCTGCAGCAACACAAGCTGTTGCTAAACACGGTTCGTGGTTGACAGTTGCTGCCTATAGTACGGTGTATGCTAGACTCATAACAAGCATGTTGCATAGCAGACACACAGCAAAACTGTATAATAGGCAGATACCTGTACCATTGTCAGCATGACATACAATCTCAACAATCAAGGTGAGATTGTTGTGTCACGTGGAGTACAAGAAGTTAGCAAACCACACGGCGCGCATCTGGAGTAGAGACACAACCATGCTGCATTACATGTGCAAGTTGTGGTTATTATGGCAAAGTGTGACAGATACGGTGTTTCCTGTACCTTTCTTCTTTTTCAGCACAGTGGTGTTGGGTTCAGCTGCATCAGGTGGCAGAGGACCAGGCTGTACAGCATGCTGGTCTGCAGCAGCTGGCACTATGGAGTGGTCAGATGTACATACAGACAGCTGCTGGCTTTGACTTTCCCATTGCATCTCATGCACTGAGGGTGCAGACTGAGAGTATAGCTGTGGTGGAAGGTCTGCCTGCCAATGCGTCTGTTGCTGTGACCAGTTACTGAAAAAGTGTCCATAATGTGAAGAATGGCTGCTGTAGTTGGCAGCTGGAGTGTCAGAAGATGCATACACATGCTGTGGAGATGCTGCTGGCGCAGATGATGCCGGTGAAGAGGCAGCAACAGCTGGGAAGGTGGCATTGTCCAAGCTCCAGATAGGCAGGCCAGGCGGCAGTCTGCAGCTCAATGGCATGTCATAGACAGGCAATGTACATTCTTCAGGCTCTGAAGGTGCTGTTGGTAAGGCCTGGCAGGTCGCAGCTGGGGAGGGCACATGAGCAGTGCAAGGGGTAGGGGTGGATGGAACAGGGGTAGGGGTGGGTGGGGCAGGGGTATCATCTAAGCTCCAAAATAGCAAATTGGGAGGCAGTCTGCGGCTCACGGGCATGTCAAAGACAGGCAAACCAAGCGCGTCATCATCAGGCGATGAGGAGCTATAGGCTCCATGTGATGTAGCTTTGGTGGAGACGGGAGGTGATGAAGGAGGTATGGTCAGGAGAGCAGCATCTTTGCTGAGTGTCAAATCAGACAAAGCAGCAGGCAGACTACAGGCTACAGGTTCATGCGTGACAGGCTGGATGCCCATGTCATTGATTTCTGGTGATGCAGTACAGTCTGCACCATATGCAGCCGCAGTGGCAGTAGCATCAGGGGTGTGCTGCTGAGCCAACCTGGAGCTACTGATGCTGGCAGATGAATGGTCGTACGATTGGAGTTGCACACCATCTAATGACGTGGTTGGTGCTGAGTGAACAGACCCTGTTGCATGCTGGGTTGCTGCGCTGCTATGGGCAGGTTCGAGTGCATTGCCAGCAAGCTTGTTCCAGCTGCTGTTTGTGACAGGACCACCAAAACTGTCAAGGATTGCTGCCAGTGCTGCTGCACACTCAGCTGCAGCTGTTGCCGAGCCAATTTGTGGTGAATGCTCTTGCATGTACCATGATTGGCATGAGATGTCTAAGCACTTTGAAGAGTTCTGTGCCTCTGCAACAAACAAGCCATTTAAGCACTGTACTCAGTACGAACATGCAGACTGAGCTATTCTGGCTGATGCACTTGTTTCCAGGTGATGCAAGGCAGGCTCACAGCAAAAGTGGGGCTTGCCTGGTGTTGCAAACCACTGCACAGCCGCAACACGGCCAGGCAAAGGTGCCAGGTAATCTGCTGCTGTACGCCCCAATCCGACCTGTTCGTACTGCCTGACGTCTGGCTTCCAGGGCTGATGAGCCGACACTGGATTTGGTATGCCTACCGGGTGTAGCCACACACTCCGACGGACGGCATCATCACCCAGCTCTTTGGTGCTAGCATGCCCGTCCACACGAAAGTCTGAGACAGCTGGCGACTTGGTACAGTTCTGGGCGCGAGGATCCCGACTACCCATCAAAGCTTCTTGCAGCTGTGTCTGCTATTCGCGGAGGCCAATACCGAGCAGCGCTTGACGAGATCAGCGATCACCGCAACCAGCCAGCCGTCATACAGGCGCGCTCCTCTTTTCAGTGTGCAAAAGCAGTCATCATATGTCATCCCTGAGTTTACAACGTCGTCGTCGGTCGACTGCTAGTGCTCAAGGGTCGTTTTGTAAGCTTCGCAGACGCACAACGCACGTGCAAACTTTGAGTCTATCCACTGTTCGGGCCAAAGGTATCCTTGTTTCCATAGCCGAAGCTGTACCACCTTGAACTCGCTGCCTCTGCTTGGGCCCTAAGTGAAATCCTTGGGCTTGCGTCTGACCTCTCTCGGGTGCTCTACGTGAGCAGCCATGCAGCTGAACGCGGTACCTTGCAACTGTCGCCAGGTCTTTGGTGGCGCCAGAAGTCAGAGCTCACAATGCAGAACAAAGATCAAGCAATCAAGACACCCAGCCTTTATCCAGCGCACCAAACGGCAAAGGTTTGAGTACGCTGTTCTGCTGGACTTGCTTGTGTTTGACCACAGACCTAACACAGCTCTGCCGGTGCAGGGTAAGAGCTGTGGAAAATGACACTGATCTCACAGAAGAAGAGCTGGAAGAAAAGATGGAGCAGTTCATGCGCAGCCAAGCAGACAGAGAAAGCGGTAAGCTGCCTGTACTCCTGTACTCTCAGGCCTCAGTTTGCTATGTCACTGCCTGACGCTGGCACAAATGTGCGATTCAAGCAGACCCACATGTCTACAGGTGGTGTGGCAAGCCCAGAGCTTCTGCCTGACAAAGTGATTGGTGACGACCAAGTGTCAGAGCAGGTATTTTCACCATAACTTCCTGGATTGAAAAGAGTGATGCACTGCCCACCTGCCTGCCCTTCAGGCACAAAGGCAATCATGACATCTTGGTCGTGCTGTTTCTGACAAGCATGCAATGCTTGCAGCAAGCCAAGAAGCTGTGCCGGGACATCATGAAAGCTGTAGATCAGCTGCAAGAAAAGCGTGACATGTCCATAAATGAATGCAAGCTGACTATTGCCATTGAAGACCCACGAAGCAGAGAGCGGCGGGAGGCCATGGGCATTGAGGTCAGGCCTGTGTGATACAATCATAATCAATGCAATGTAATTGTTCACACTCATATCTGTATAATACATCCTGCTAAGTTATTGGGGATGTTGAGCTGTTGAATTGAGCAGCTCCTTTCATGCTGGGTGTATTATTGTCACCAGGTCAGATGTTACACTGGCATATTGGTTCCTTCTATACAGCATCAACGTATGTGGCTGTCTGGCTGTTGTGCCTGCAACCCTATCTACACACACTTTACCAGCATGTTGCATGTTCCATGTTGGTTAAGTCATGAGTTTGGCATGCGGCAGGAAAATGCTGGTGGTGTTTCCCGGGACGAGATGGCGGCAGCTTTGATGGAGGTTGTAGATGGGCGGTTACCCAAGGACAGAATCGCCCTGAGAGAGCTGTGTAATGAGATTCTGGGGTGGCCTTGGCTAGAAGCTGATGAAGACCAAACAGAGGGCACCGGCGAGGTTGTTGCAAACTACGAAGGCATTACACCCACAGGTGCACCATCCAACGGTCTATGCAGAAGGAAAACTGAGAGAACAGTGCTACCTATATCTGCACTTCCAGTTATGTAATTGATTGCATGTTTCAGCCCTGGTCATTTATCCGTTGTAGTCAATAGGCGCGAGCAAAAGTATCACATTCTGCCTTTAGCACTGCATTGAGGGAAAGCAGGCTGACAAGGCAAGTGATGCATTGCAGGCATCACACAGAAACCAGAAACCGGGTCAGCTGGCTGGAGAGGGGACCAGCCCAGACCTCCTGTGGGCCGGGACAAGACTGAGAAGCCGCAGGGAATAGCTGACCTGTTGCCTGACTGGGTTGGATATGGATTCCTTTATGGACTCTCAGGCTTGCCTGTCATCATTGGAGTGTTGGTTGTTGCTGTGCTGTTCTTCAATTCGCTCAAGTAGATCAAGCTGATGACAGCAGCTGTAATGATGTCCTGTTACAGTCCAGGCAAGGCAAAGGCAGTTTAGCAAGCAAAAACATGCTGTCTACTGCTGGGAGGTCATGTTCAGAGCAGGTGTGAACAGCATATTTAGTAGCTGTCAGCACGTCTTCCTCAAGATTTGACCTTCGACTTTGCAGTTTTAAAACTGCAGACCCTGCATAAGAAAAATTTTCAGCTTTGAAAATCTGCTTAAGCTGGACTAGGTTGCTATCAGTTTATGCTATTGTGCACCAGTATTTTGGTCACATATTTGGTGTCAGAAGACACATCACAGCCTTGCACTAAACTTACCCAGGCTTGCCAGCTGGCGCATGAAACCCCCGTTTTCCCGGGACAGGGTCAGCCCCCGTCTAGGTTTGTAATGGCTCAGCGTTCATCTAGTGAATAACGACGACAAGCGCTACGCGGTGTTGACCTGACACATTAAAACGCATGTGCTGCGGCTCACTGCAAAGTTGATCGTCTTAGTACGGGCGCGTCATCGGAAGGCCAATATGCAGTCGACGGCAGATACTGCCCTCGGATACATGAAAGCTTGGGGGAATAAAGCCAAGCAGTATGCCCTCAACCTCACGGATATCGAGATCAAAGTTGAGCAGGCTACCAACAATGATCCCTGGGGCCCACACGGCACCGTCATGGGCGGTGAGTCTTAGGTTTGCTTTTGTCCATCAGTTCCGCCAAGCCGCTGCGTATCTGGGAAAGCATATTCAGCTGCAGCGGTGTCTGTGCACCTGTTGAAAGTGTAACCTGTCAATCAAGCGTTCCTGCACCCGTTGCAGAGATTGCAAAGGCTTCATATGATATTGACAACTACAAGCAAATCATGGGGGTAGTTGCACGACGCCTGCAAGACACAGAGGAAGACTGGCGTCATGTCTACAAGTCACTTCTGCTGCTGGAATTTATGAGCAAGCATGGGCCGCAAAAGGTGAGCATTGTTGATTGTCATTAGCTCCTCTAATTTGCCTCTCAGGCTGCCCCTAGCATGATGCTTACGCACTGTTGGCATATTCCGGCACATGAATCCCACTGTCTCTTCAGGTAGTTGAGGAGCTTGTCAGCAATATTGGGGTTGTAGAGAAGCTGCAGAACTTCCAGTACAAGGATCCAAAGGGGAAGGACTGGGGCTTGAATGTGCGCAACAGGGCAAAAGAGCTTGCAAACTTTGTCCTGAATCCTGACAGAGTACGCGCTGAACGCGCCAAGGTAAAGTTTTGTTGTAAACTGGTCTGATATGCATGCTGTCAACATGATAACTCGGAGCTTTCAGCAGACATCGATGCAGTGGCACAGAACTGAAAACAGGCAACTGCTTGCCCTGTAGCTGACCTAGCTGCCAGTGATGCTTGACATAGACAGACTGCTCCGATCTATGATGCCTGCATGTCAGACAACCCTCTGCATGAATGGTCCAGCTCATGTGTTATGCACAGAGATTGGCATGACTTAATCTGCAGGCTTATAAAACGTTTTTCTATGCAAGTCAGCCCTGTTGCTGTGCAGGCCAAGCAGAATGAATCCAAGTACACAGGGGTGTCCTCAAATGATCTGGGCGGAGGGAGCGGGTTTGGCTCCAAGTCTTCTTCAAGCTTTGGTAAGGTTTGAAGCTGTCAATGCTGTGTGCTTGTTATCAGCCGAATCTTGCAGCCAGCCTTGAGGCTGTCACAGCATTTACATTGGATATCAGCGTACTGTGTGACACAGCATTTGACCTGTGCATGTGCATCGTCGGCTTACCTGTCAGAGGGGCACTGTCACAATATACCGGTAAGCCATGCGGCAGTCTTTACTGAAGTTTTTGCCTGAGCGATGCCAATTGCATCTGCAATCAAGCAACCTGTCAGTCATTGTGACCAGGCTAGAAGCTCAACAATCAGATATTTGCAGGCATAGATGTATAGGAATATAGGTTTCTGTGAACAAAGGACAACCCGTGTTCTGGTTTGCTCATTACTCACTATCTTGCATGTGTCATCTGCAGGGGGAGGAGCGTCAGCTCTGTCCAAATTGCCCTCAAGCAAATCCTCAAAGTCATATGACTCTAAGTCTTATGATGATGACCTTGGGATGCCAGATCGCTCCAGCGGCAACACCAAGTCTGGCGGGGGCTTTGCAGGTATGGCAGTAAGTCTTTGCTGTACCGCCAGACTGTATTCCAACATCAGTTTACATGCATGTAACCAGAGCCTACTTGGAACCGCACTTTAGTATCCCAATACACATGTCCCTGCATTACCAGAAAAGTTTGCATTGAACACTGTGATTGTTGTATGGGTGCATGCCAAAATGACAGCTGAATGAGTTGTATTAAGCAACTCACAGCAGGGTATATGTCACATATCATCATCTTGGCTGATAGGCTTGGATCAAAAGCTGTCAGTTGGGTGTAGTGTACTCAACAAGTCAATACATTGTGCCTTCACTGCTGCCTTGACATGGTGCAGATGACGCTGTGCAAGCAACCAAGGCAAGGATTGAGGCTCTGAAAAAGGAGACCTCAGTACCAGAGTCCCCCAGCCAAGATTCCATCCCTGCCAAGCCCCCTCAGGCCCGGCCCCGCCCCTCACCGGCATTGGCAGACAGCAAGGGCCCCAAGAAGCTGTCAGATGTGAAAGTCAGTGCCAACATTGCTGCATCCCTGGGCAACATCAAGCTGGCTTCTCCCGCTGCTTCTCCCAGCAGTGGCAGTGCTGCTAGGAGCGCTGCAGGCGGGGCCAGTGCAATGCCAGCGGCAGCCACTCCTATGCCAGCCAGCTCCACAGCTGCGCCATCCCACATGGATCTGTTGGGTGGCCTTGATGCTCCTGCACCAGCTGCACAGCAAGGCTCAGGTATAGAGCTTTAACCTGCCCGTTTCAGCGTTAAGTTAAGAAGTCGTGGTGATACCATGTGCATCTTTTGCTGGGTTATCGGCAGGGTTATTGGCAGGGTAAGGACAGCTTATCACCTTGGTATGACTGCAAACATGGCAACAGCAAGAAGCCGTGACTGCAACACCTTTCATGCCTTGAATCATGCACACCTGCAAAGAGTTGTCAGCCCTGTCAAATAAATACATCTTGTGTTTCAACAGTGATAAATGTGGTGCAGGTTCACCTGGTGCAGATGTGTGGTCCACCTTCTCCACATCACGCGATGCAGCCCCTGCTGCACCAGATGTCTTTGGTGCAGACCCCTTTGGCGCTGCCCCTGCACCCTCTGCAGCAGGCATGGACCTGTTTGGAGCAGCCCCTCAAGCCACAGGCCGGCCCTCAGCCAGCCCAGTTGCCGCCTTCTCTGCCAGCTCAGACCCCTTTGCAATGAGTGGGTCTGACTTTGGTGGGAGTGCATTTGGCACCTCAACTTCACATACAGGAGCAGCCAGCAATGGTGGGGCAGATCCCTTTGGCATGTCCAGTTTGTCAGCCACCTCCAGCAAGGGCCCCACCCCAGCACCCGCCACACCCCCTGCTAGGCCCCTGCCAGAAGACATGTTTGCTGCTCCAAGTTCACCTGCCTTTGGTGTGGGCAGTTTCAGGCCTCCACAGCAGCAGCAGCAGGCTGCACCCTTTGGGCAGATGGCGCCTGCCTTTGGGGCTTTTGGGGGTGCCCCAGGAGGCTTTGGGGCCCCACAAGCAGGTGCTTTCCCTTCAAGGCCACAAGCAGGCGGACCGTTTGGTATGCCGCAACAGCCAGGAGCGTTTGGGGTCCAAGGCATGCAGGGTGGCGTTGGTGCACAACAGGCAGCGTTTGGTGGACAGCAGGCGGCTTTTGGTGGACAGCAGGCTAGCTTTGGTGGTGCGTCAGATCCATTTGGGTCTGACAGTGGGTTTGGCTCTACCTTTGCACAGGTAAGTGTCCCTAGCAAGCATTGACAGCACTGTTGTTGACTGCAGTCTGACATTTTGTCTGGCACCATCAGCCTAGCATGTCCAAGCGCAGATATTCTGGCACCTGCGAGCACTACACTTGAGCTTGGGGTTCGATGCCTCATCAGTGTGCAACTCTTAATTTGTTACCAACTTTGCTAGTTGTCTGAGCTGTGCAACTGTCTGCTGGATGCACTATTGTCGGGCTCACACGGGCGCGCAGCGTTTCAGCCGTTGACATCTCTTGTCTGCCATTTACAGGCTCCTGCCTCAAGCCAGTCCCCGACGATTGGAAAGCTTGGTGGTGCCAACTCACCTGCTCCTGGAGGCGCTAAGGACCCCTTTGCTGATTTGTCGGCATTTCATTGAAATAGTGTATGCATGACTACTGTATGTTCCAGAGTGGATTTATAGTGTGTCAGGATGGGGTCTCGTCATTGAATGGTAGCAAAGGATTCAATTGTGAACAATTTCAATCATGAAAAAAACCATAACGCTAACATGCTTCCGATGACTCCTGCATGTTATGGTCTTGTCGGGGTTGGTTTTGGCGTAAAGCGCAAATTGTACATGTATATTCACAGCAGTTCCGGAAAGGCATAGTCGTAACTTTGTGCGTATTGTTGCGGTAGATAGCGCTCGCAAGTCACGTCCGTCACGACTCCTGCTATGAGATCAGTCGCATCGATGTCCGTCACTGTCCAAGCTCTCACGTAGTTGCGATGGAGCACGTGCGCCAGCAAGCTTTCCGACTCGAGGCCGTTCATGCGCAAAATCAACAAGCTAAGCTTGACAGATGGAGTGCCCGGAAGCCTGAAGTGAAGCAGTATATCACGGCATTGAGCCAAAGCAAAGAGCTCCTCGTTGAGGATATCAAGCAAACAGAATCAAGGGTTAGCAGCGCTCAGCAGCCTGTCGTTGTTCCACCTGCAACCCCATCGCGTGCTGCAAGACCAGGCAGCACAAGCCCCTTCGCAAACAAGTCAGATGCTGAACTTGCTACTGAGCAGTCGAGATTGCGGGACGCTCTGGTCCACATCAATGGACAGATTCTTTCAACCAAAGCTGTATTTGCTCAGCCTAGAAGAGAAGAAGAAAAGGAACTCTGGGAAGCTCAACTTGTAATTTTGCAGGTATCTGCTGCATTCAACAATTTTTGCTCACTGTCCAGACAAGTGGTATTGCTAAGCAAGCTGATTCTGCATTACAGGACACGTATAGGATGCATCAGGAAGAGATAGATCTTATGGAAGTGGAAGTCATCAGCAGGGCACGCATGCAGCGGCTGATAAAAGAGCGTGCCAGTGCTGAGCAATCTGGAATTGCACAGCTGGCACGCCTGAAAGAACAGTTGAACACCAACGACACACGTACAAATGAATACAAGCGGGAGCTATACTTTCCTGCAGTCAAGGGATACAAGTGAGAAAGCCAAGTGCCTCCAGCATGTGCCCACATATCCCCTTCAGCACATGCAGCGGCAGAAGTACTGCTTGTTTGGCCACTTTCTCGCATGCATACTTGTCCTGGTCTTCAGTCCGTGAATGGCATGCCTTGCAGCTTCGCCTTTGGTGGACGTGGCATATACTTTGGAGGGAAGGATGTGCTGGTGTCTGAGCTATCAGGAGCGTTTGCCATCACAGCCGAGACAGACAAGGCAGATAGACATGGAGTGTTCAAGTCTGCCAGGATCAGTGTTCAGTTTGGCGGGGCCCATTTGGCGTCTGCTCAAAGGTACTGGGGTGAAGTGACGCCACTGTCTGTCTGGACAGCACCCCATAATTATGCCTGGAATCACCTCTTGTGCAGAGTACCTGTCATCAGCATGCATGTATTGCATCTTCTGGGTGACTGCTGACAGGTAAGATCACCACATGGGTATGTGGCATGCCCTATTCAACCTGTTTTCATCACTTGTTCTGCTTGCACAGGGGTAGCACTAGTCAGGCTGCAGTTGCCAACAGAGCAGCTGCTGTTACGCAATCCTTCCAGCTTCGGCCATCATCAGCCACGCAGTCAGCAGCCCACAAACCACCAACTTCTGCAGCACCTCCCCCAGCAGCTCCTTCAGCAGCCAACCCAATTACCAATGCTGCACCCACATCCAGACTGACAGCAGACTCAGTCTCAAACCTGGCCAACAGCCATAAACAACCTCTGCCTGCACCCCAGATCAGCCAACAGGGTGAGCCTACTCAACCACAGGAGTACAGAGGCAGCCAGCAGCAGGCAAATGTCAGTAGGCACAGCACTAACCAGCAGCAGTCTCAGGCCTCGCAGCAGACGTTGAACTCGCATCAGAGCGACGTGTATTCGCCTCTGAGGGCATCTGCTCCCTACCAAGTAAGCATTGTACAGTGTCTGGTACAGTGAGGGCTGGAGGCATGTGACTCGACTGCATCTGTGAGCATCCATCATCAGTGTACTTAAGGTACATGTGGCAAGCCCTGAATGGGGATGCTTTATGACATCGACAGTGTCTCTGGTGCCATTTTGTTGCAATTACGTCAGCTTGTGGTGCTCTTTTGATCAGCATATCTGGCAAAATCTCTCTGTCTCCGTATCCGCTGTCATATTGCGTGTGACAAAGCGTCCTGCATGCAATGTGCTCTGATGTCCACAGGAGTCTGCACAAGACGGACAGGCTGAGAGACGCATGTCATCCTCTCTTGCATCTACTTCAGCAGGTGGCCTTGCACCTGGCACGTATTCTGGAGCAGGGCCAGAGGCTGGGGCACTTCCTCCAAGAGCCCCTGAGCATCAGTCCAGGAGCAAACGACTTGCCACAAAGATGCTGAAGAAGCTGGGCACAAAGGACCGGTTCAGAAACCCGCATCCTGAGCAGCCTGGCTCAGGTGGAGTTCTGCAAGAGTGTCTCTCCTCCATCCTTTACAGCACCGCACCATGCATTAATCTCCATCCATCCTGAAGGCTCAGATGCCTCTCAAAAGCAAAGACATTTCAGCAGCCGTAGAATGATAATGCTTAGGCAGTCTTTGGGTTTCATCAAGCTACGATTCAGCCGTGCAGCAGATCACTTGTTGTGGCATGTTGCCAGCATAGTCTGGGTGCTTTCCAGATGCGGCTAACATATTGACCAGACATGCACATTGAGCCCATGCATATTATTTACAGCTTACCATGGATGCACAGTCGCAAGTTTGGAGTTTGCAGGGCTGCAAAGCCCTTGGTAGAGCTAAAACCTACCAGGGCAGAGTCAATGTGACGTCCCACAGCATGATGATCCGTTTTGCCATGCATGTACAGGTCCTGGGCTGCAGTCCTCACGGCCCGCATACTCTCCTGACGCCTTTGATGACCATGCCAAAAAGGGCAGCAAGCTGGCCCAGCGGCTGCTGGGTGGAGGCAAGAGCATGACCGGCAAGCTCATGCCTGAGAAGAAGCTCATGTTTGGCAGCCATGTTGCTGGAAGAAGCAACCATACATGGTCAAACGGGCTCAACAATGGCGATTTTGAGGGCGCTTCCACTTCAAGAGCTGCCGAAGTCCAACAGGTGCAGCACTAGTCCTGGTTGCTTGTGCCCTGGTGCCTTTCTGCACATACTGGGGTGTCCTGTAACGCTTTGGTTATTAATGTTACCTGACATTAAAGCAAGACCTGGTATCAATGCAGGATGTGTTAGAAGCAGCAACAGAGGCAGAAGGTGGGCCGCAGACGCCACGCACACCCACGACAGAGGATCTAGAATATGACATGGTGGGTACCCCAAGGCAAACCTCAGACTACCAGGGCAGCCCTAGCCTCCCCACCATACCCCAAGAACCACCCCCCCGCAACCTGAGCCAAAACAGCTCCCTTGGCTCCCAAGCACAGGTGGGCACAACATTCTTTTTTGCTTGGGAATAACTGTTGTGTGCCGTTGATTGTTGTGGTGAACTTATGGTGCACAGTTGTTGCTTGGTCCTGCGCATTACAGGTCAACGTAAATGTGTTGGGCCCTCATCTTGTGCAGGTGTGTCATCGTTGTGTGCAAAGGTTTGCTGTGTGTGACGAGGGTAACTGGTGTAACTGGTGTAACTGGTGAGCAATTCAAACACGCTGCCTGCAATCTGCAGCTCTGTGAAGCTCCACACGCTCCCAAATGCTGCAAAAATGTTATTGTCAAAGCAATGGTGTGATAGTCTTTCCAGACATGCTCACAGCAAAGCTGAAGTGCTGTAGGATGAGCAGGAATGTCTGGGATGCTGCAGCAATCAGTGAACTCTGGTGCAGGTGCAGACACCAATGGATGATGAGGTTGATATAGGTCAGAGCATCCCGTACCAGCATGGCCAATTTTCCCGCCAGGATTCTGCTTCCAGTGCTCTGCCTGCCCGGGAGGCAGCAGCAGGCTTCAAGGGAGCGCTGAAAAAGGTAGCCAATGGAATAGCAGGTGACGCTTCACTCACAAGTTCAGTCAATATGACGGCTGGAGCGGTCGCCTGCCCATGCTAAACATCCGTCTGACAAACACACGGCTGAGCTGTTTTTGCTTTGTCCATCCTTTCAGCATGTCACGCATTGCCAAAGTGCAGTGACACATGAGTTCTTGTGCTCACAAACTGGGGTCGTTAGAGGAGACAAATTGGTTTCTGAAGGGCAAATTGGCCGAACTTCTTATAACCCTATGCAGACCCACTTTTGTGTCATTGACACTTTGATGCATCAGGGGCTGAGTTTTGGGAGGGAGGCACTGAAAGGGGCAGCGAGGCTGGCCTGGACAGTGTCAGCGGCAGTGGGGGTAACCGAAAGGGCCTCTTTGTTGTGGTACGCCTGTCAGAGGTCGGGCTGATTGGGGAGAAAGGCACCAAGGTTCCCAATGCCTCCATTGCTGAGATCTCTGTGGAGGTCGAGCTGTGCCTCACCTTCAACTTTGAGTACACAAGGTGAGCGCCATCTGCGCCATCAAGCCGCCATACTGCTCTGCATCAGCTTTCTGATCGTGCTCTGACTGTGGTGTGATTGATTGACTGTGGTCTGACTGATTGACTGTGCTCTAATTGACTTACACATTGAGCTGGAATGCACCAGACCACTTGCTTTGATGACTGTGCTCTGACTGACTTATACATTGGGCTGGAATGCACCAGACCACTTGCTAAAATGGCTGTGCTCTGTGTCCTCTGTACAGCAACATCAAAGATTGTCTTCATCTTGATTTGCCCAGTCATGGTTGCAGCAGAGTGCACAGTTGACACAACAAATAGTCTCACCACAGCCACAGCCCCAGCCCCAGCCACTGCACTGTAGCTATTGCCAGCATCAAAGCTCCGGGCTGCCACCTTAGGAGGCTCCCGTTATGATCGCTGAAAAGCGTAAACTTTTCTTTTCTTTTCTTTTCTTGCCAGCATCAACAGGCATGTGTATCGCATACCTGCATAAGTGTGTCATGGCCAAGATGTGCATCATCGCCATTCACATCTCCAATTCCATACCGGCGAGATCATCCGCCGGCTGGCATCTTCAATTGTCCAACATCCAGCAATGCCATGCTGCTGTGCAGCGTGCAAGGGTGGCACACAGCCGTGAAGCCTGTCTTTGAAGTCGTGTCACTGGAGCGCAAAGCCCTTGGAGCCTCAGTGCCCCTACCCAAGACTGTCATCAGATACATCCTGTCAGCAGTGTTACCCCGGGTACTGCAGCGTAAGCTGCTGGGGCTACTGCCCCAGGAGCTGGGACAGTACATGCTGGATTCCGGCCAGGCTGGCAGACTTGCAGGTCATTTCTTGCCTGCTTGGCAACTTATATCATGGAAGATACGTCATGCCCGTCATGCATCTGCGCGTATCAGCTGTCCCCAGAGAACGCCAAAATTGGTGTTGATGCCTCATGCTCTTCAGCGTTGATCACAAGACCTATGTCCATACACTAGGGGTCAAAGGCCATGTGTACATACAGTTCTCCATTCGACCGCTTCTGCTCCTGGAATGTCTCATGCTGCCAAATAAAATGATGTCAGTCCACACCGACCTTCTGATGTACATTGGTGGAAGATGGTCTTCAGCTTGCTGACTGATGTGG
>JAABUP010003326.1_pt1 | contig 28569 bp, 33 predicted proteins | sample 5559201 | NCBI WGS metagenome assembly JAABUP01 (sample SAMN10711887, study PRJNA513373) | rock metagenome | isolation source: Antarctica rocks | place: Antarctica | reverse complement strand
CAGTCCTCTGCTCGAAGAGTACATCTTGTTTCGCTTGAATCTGTATCTGCTTATGTTCTAATGGAGTGAGAATGTTAGCTCCGCCCCGAGGGAATGCTGGCTCCTCCTCCCTCAAAATTGATGGTTTTGGTTTTTTCTCTGGTCGAGCGCTCTCGGCTCCACCGTCAGACTTGCGCTTTATTGGAGCCATCTTAATGCTCCCGGTGTCGGAGGTGGATGGGTCCTGAATTGAATTGCAAAGGTATGCCCAGCAAGCATATTGACATCGAACCACTTTCAAGAATTTCCCATTGCTTTCCAGGGAAATTTTTCGCGAGAGGCAAGGCTAATCCATTTTAGGAATAATCCTTCTTAAAGCCGAGTCGCGAACAAAAACCCGAGACGTGTTCGCGATTTCATTTTAGCTACGAGAAAGGCATATCTTCTACCTCGAATTTGTTTTCAGTTGCTGCACAGTAGTCGCTACTATTTTCATCGATCCATGGGCCTATAAACTACAGAAATGGCGGAGCTTACCCCAATGGGGTCACAGGAGAATTTCGCGCCAAGCACTGCAATATCAGAAGATGGCGAAGAGCCAGCTTCCTCACCTATGCTTCCTGTCCTAGGTAGCCAGCAGAGTAACAAGCCCCGCAAGCCACCGACAATAACGCCCAGATCTTTCACACGCTTCTTCACCCCCAAGTCGTCTTTGGAGCGAGGCGGGCGAATCGGAGCATCCAGGCAAGCTTTAAGAGATATCACAGCTTCAGCGTCCAATCGCAGAGGGCGCCGGATAGCAACGAAGGATTCGATCCAGATATTCGATGAAGGTTTGGGTTCAAGAATTGAAGCGTCCAAGAGACGGAAAAGAAAAGTTCAAGATTCTGCGGATGTTACTCCAGATCGTTCATCGCCGTTGAAGAGAATACGAAATCAATCTTTAGAGATCTCAGAAGACGGTAGCGATGCTGAGGACGAAGAGCTGCTGCGGCAAAGAGACTTCAAGGTAGTCGATCCAATCATTCCTTCGAGCTATCGAAGAAGCCTTGGTAGAGATCTGCGAAGAGAGATCGGTACCTATGGCAGAATTATGAAGGCTCGGCCTCTGGACCGAGACATCGGAGGATCGAAAGACTGGCAGCGCGAGACCACGAACTTTTTCTCTGGGCCCGAAGATATACACAGCTGCCACAACGTAGCAACACCAGTGGATCTCACAATACCATTCTGTACCGCGAGCTGCAACAGTATGTAAACTCTAGACATCTTTTCGTTATCATGACTCTAACATTGGTTTCCCAGCAAATTCCCTTCTTGCAATTGGGGACGAAGATGGCGGTATCAGGCTGCTTGAAACCGCCAAAGATGAAAAACCCGGTTTCGCGGAAGCGTATCTGAAATTTCGCCCACATGCAAACGCAATTCTTGATCTCGCATTCTCTCCTGATGACCTGCTATTGGCCACAGCATCTGGAGATCAATCCTCGCATATCATTGATATGCCCACTCAACGTGCCACGGCCGTTTTGAATGGGCACTCCTCCTCTGTCAAGCAAGTCTGTTTCCAGCCAGGGAGCTCCAACGTCATTGCAACTTCAAGCCGAGATGGTAGCGTGCAGATATGGGATCTAAGATGCAAAGGCTTTGACACTCCGGTCAGGGCGATCAAAATTCCTCTGGAGCCTTCAGCAACCGACGCAGCGACTCCACAGACGAACAACAAGATTTCCTGGGGACGCGCTGTCAATGCTATATTCGAAGCCCATCACGGACACAACCCGTTCTCATTTCCAGCCACTGGACTCAGTGTTCCACCAAGCCTGGACCTTCCTTTGAAGACCGAGAGTCCTCCCAGAAGAGGCGATGTCTCAGTCACAGCTGTCCAATTCCTCCACCCTGGACGAGAACATCTTCTCTTGACAGCTTCGGAAGCCGATGCCGGCGTGAAGCTTTGGGATTTACGCACAACCCACAATCACCGCCGAAGTCGTGCAACGCCACTGTCGAGCACACGCCCAACCGGAGCCCATATGAAACATCGGCACTTTGGGTTGACATCGCTATCGCTGAGTGGCGACGGTGCACGCCTGTATACCGTTTGCAGAGACAACACTGTATATGCCTTCTCGACATCGCATCTGATCCTAGGCCATGCTCCAGCACTTTCCAAGAACAAGTCAAAAGCTGTAAGATCGGGCGGTCAGGAGAAAGAGGGTCTGGGCCCAATCTATGGCTTCCGTCACCCTGAATTCCACGCCTCATCATTCTACGTCAAGTCCACCCTGCGGCCCGCAAAGGACGACAAGAGCGAGTTAATAGCCATCGGAAGCAGCGATGGCTGCGCCGTGGTTTTCCCCACAGACGAAAGATACATGCAGAATTCCAACGACAAGAGAATGCGCCCCTCTGACCCATTTGGATGGAATCGACCTCCTAGAAGACGCGGTGAAAGCGGCGCCCGCTTCACGATACGATTGGAGGATTCAATCCCCATCTATCAGCAAGGCACAGCGCTGATTCGAGGCCATAGTAGAGAAGTCACTGGAATGGATTGGACAAGTAATGGTGAGCTTGTGACTGTTGGCGATGATTTTACGGCGCGCTGTTGGCGGGAGGGACCTCAGGCGAGGGATCTGCGAGTGGGAGGCGAGAAGGAGGGGAGGAGGTGGAATTGTGGGTGGGCGGAAGCTGAGGGCGATTGGGATGAATCGGATGGATGATTTGGTTTGATGGGGCTTTTGAGAAGCGCAATGGATTGGTCGAGTTTTCTGAGCGGGCATGGAGTCACGGCTTGCGTATAAAGATAGGATACCAGAAATCGAATTGCTTGGATACTCACTTGTAGCTCTTGAGTCCTCCCTGCCGTGAATCCTCAACTGGCACTTCTCGACCCATCCCCGTTGCCCATACTCTCATGATTGGCACCTTTCCCCTCCATCTGCTCCTCACCCCTCAACCTCCCCACCTCCTCATCCACCAACGCAATCTCCACCTCCAGCCCCACAATCTTCTTCCTCAGCATATCCGCATAATCCTCATCACTCAGCGTCTTCATCGGGCTCCACTTTATCTCAGCCACCCGATCCCAAAATCCCTTCTCCGTTCTCCCCGCCGAATCCAAAGCCTTCTCCTCAGCAGCAGCAGCAGCGAACTGTTCGCTATGATTTGCATCTAGCCGATTATAAAGCTTCTGTCCCGCATAGCCAAAAAGCGACCAGAATAATATCCCGGGTAAGAAGTGTCGTCTTCCTCTCACCAAGCCTCCGACTGCTCCACCTGTGATTCCACCTGCACATGCACTGGCGTATACATGGTCTTGAGGGGTAGGAAGGGGTCTGCTGGAAAGATGCTCAGAGGCGGGAAGTGGTGGGGTCCATGCGTAGAGGAACGTGGAGCGCGTGACCCAGAAGGTGCTGCCGAGGAGGAAACATTGAGTGCCGGCGGCGAGGGTGAAGAGGGTGGGGGTTTTGGAGGAGAGGAGGACGCTGGATATGCCGCCTGTGAGGAGGCCGGTCGTTCCTTGAGAGGGTGTTAGTCGTTTGTAAGGGGGGTTTGATGTAACAAATAGAGATTTGGTCAAGCCCATGTCAAACAGAAAACTAACATGCAGTTTAAGATGTGAGATGCTGGAGGACACAGATTAAGCTGCAATATAAACCTGTCATTGAAAAGGATGGGCGAGAACTTGTCAGTTTTTCACTTTTCGTCTAGTTCTTGGTGCTCGTTTCGAGATCACGAGAAAATAAAGGTGACGACAGTAATGAGAAGGCTTTACCAGTCAATGCTCCAACTTTTAATGCTGGTATCAATGTGTCTCTTGCGGGAAAGTTACGCAATTTCTCTGCATTGAAGCCAGAGGGTTGCTGGGTAGCCATGCCGGAATCTGTCTCACCGAGAGAGACACCAATGTCCTTCTCTAAATGAAAAGCTGGTCTCCATCACGATACTGTATGGACACCCGATGCAATTGTATGCAAAGTGACGAAGGAGGGATCTAATGCAAGTGCTAGCGAGTTCGGTCTGCCAAGAGATCGACGAACTAATTTCTAGCTCCCAAAATAATTTGAAAGACGACATGCCGAATTGCATGACCAACTTTTGGGCACCACATACACAATCCCTTAAACCAACTGTAAACTGCTGTCCGAGTCACCATCTTAATTCAGGCCGGTGGACGCTCGCAAGAGCGTGGGATACTGAGCCGCAATCATGGGTGAGTCTCCCCACAACGCAAAAGACCTCATAGCGGTCAACTCCACCCCGCTACCTTAGCTGCGATATACTAACGCACATATGCCCAGCTCCACAAAAAGCAAAAGGCCAGAAGATGGACCTAGGGGCGTTTCTCCAAGATTCGTGTATGTCATTGGGCCCTCGCCGCATGAGCGGAGGTTGGGTGGGAGCTGATGTGTTGTGTAGCCCTGGGTTCATGGGCCGACGAAATGGAGGATATGCCGATGCCATCGGCTCCGACTGGTCGCAGTGGATATGGCGGTGACCGCTCATACAATCCTGGCGGTGGATTTGCCAGTGGTGGATTTTCAGGTATATCGTAGCCTTGGAATGTGCTGCCCGTACCACACTGACAAGATATATAGATCGAGGCGGTTACTCTGTGCGTGAGCAACTGCCATTGCCTACGAAACCTCCGTATACAGTCCATCTGGGAAACATGTCTTTTGACGCGACGGAGGGCGATATCTCGGATTTTTTCTCGGGATGTAGCGTGACTAGCGTCCGCATCGTTGAGGATAAGTTAGAGAGAAAGCCAAAGGGCTTCGCGTATGCCGAATTCGCATCGCTAGAGGGTCTCAAAAAGGCTCTCGATTTCAACAACACACAATTTCAAGGTCGCAACCTACGAGTCAGCGTTGCAGATCCACGTAAGCAGCAGTCTCTTCAACCACGTACATCACGCTTTCTGCATACTCACCTGTGATCGCTTTTACAGAAAAGGACAGGCCCGACGCTCGGGACCTTGGCAATTGGGATCGGAAAGGTCCGCTACCAGATACCGGAGCACCAGGCCGTACTTCTGATAGAGGAGGCTTTGGCTCCGGACGTGGTGGTTTCGAAAATGCCTCCGATGCTGGCGGTGAGCGTGGTAGTCGCCGGCCGCAGTATGAGCAAGGTGATGGAAAGGTGCGCGACTTTGGTAACTGGGATCGCAAAGGACCACTAACCCCAACCTTACCCACTGGCTCAGCTGCACGCAGCTTTGAACGCCATGATCGTCCGGTTAGCCGTGATGGGCCAGGACGGCGGGGTTCCCCATCATGGGGCGAAGGACGACCTGCAGGATCTGATGCAGGCTCAAGGCCTCCAAGGCGCGAATTCGTCGAGAGACCAGTCATCGATCGAGCACCAACAGCAGCAGAGCAGGACAATCAATGGCGGGCTAAGATGAAGCCCGACGCACCTCCACCCCCTCCAATTCAGCCTGCGCAAGCTGCTCGGTCGCCAGCACTGTCGAACCGCGAGCTGAGCACGCCGCCTTCTCCTGCCGCTCCACCCGCGGCCCCTGCTTCTCGCCCCAAATTGAACCTGGCGAAGCGCACAGTCTCGGAAGCTCCACCTGATGGAGCGCCTGCTGCCGGTGGAGATTCCAAAGCAAGTCCCTTTGGAGCAGCCAAGCCGATAGACACTGCGACGCGTGAAAAGGAGGTTGAGGAAAAACGTCAAATGGCAATTCGCGAGAAGAAAGAAGCGGATGAGAAAGCACGTGCTGAGAAGAAAGCAGCCGAGGACAAGGCACGTGAAGAGAAGAAGGCTGCCAGGGATGCTGATATTGCAGCGAGGGTCGAGAAAGACCCGCCAAACAAGGAGAAAACCAATAGGCAGGCAGCTCCAAAAGAAAAGCCAAATGGGCAGGTTCCAAAGGAAAAGGAGACCACTTCAGCGCCGCCCGCTGGCAAGAATTATGAGATACTACGAAGAAGCGCGAACGAAGAGAGCTCTGCGGCCGACGAGGAAGCCGACGAAGCAGTTGAAGCAGATGGTCTCATCACAGAAGACAAGGCCATCAAACCAAAAGAGATCGTCCGGGATATAAATGACGAAGCTACGAAGACCAACGGCGCTACGCCTGTGGCCTCAACTGACCCTAGCGCCAACGCTTTGGAGGATGATGGCTGGAGCACGGTCTCCAAGCCGACCAAGAATCGAAAGAACGGCAATCAAGCCGCTCGCGCCATAGCTTCCTAGAGGGGCTCTATTACAGTCCTGGCAAACCGCTGTCCTGCGAGTTATGCCATATACACACCCTCCATACTCGACACCAGCCATCTCATCTCATCTCTCTACGCAAAGTCAGATCATTTCACAGGCGTTATAAGGGAAAAGGAGCACGCAAAATGTATTCTGGCATAGCTTATCGCTGGGCTCGAGACGTCTTTGGATAGCTCCGACCAGTGGCTATGAATATCAGCAGTGCTCCTCGCTAGGGTCTTGATTCATCACTCAACGACATGCACAAGCGAAAAGTCTCGCTTGGGCGTCGGAAGGTCCCGTTAGTGTGTGTGCAGGAGAATTTATGGCAGTACCGCGATAGATGAGCGGTAGAGAACCTGCGATGGTCGTTTCGGAAATGTGTACACTAGATTGCAACAGGTTCTTTTTCCAAACAACATAGATCTTCAACATGCAGGCAGCCGAACTCTTGGCGGAATCATTGCGTATGATGTTTACACAAGTCGAGCCCATATATCCTAGCCTCCAAATATGCCCGTACAGCATGAGTGTGCCGTTGAAACGTTTTCACGAGAAAGTCATGTGACCTTGAATCACCTGACCTTGAGCCACGGAAGATCTCCGCATCTAGCGCCAAGCGGGCCGCTTGATGGCGAACAGGGATCATTTGGTGGATCGTTTCGCTACCTCGCCTGCTACTTTAGCATCATTACAAACAACCTCGTGTCCTGTCTCAGGCAACCCGCTCCTCGTCTCATCTCCCTCTCTCACTCCCTCTCACCGTACACATAAAAGTCGACAGCGACGCTCCCCCTTTCCAGCTACCATGACATGTCCTCAGTAACAACCACACTCCTCCACTCGCCATCCACCGCACCATTTCCCGCCGCCGCCGCGGCGACAGCGCAGCAGACGTGTCATAAATGCGGCGCCGATTTGTCTCATCCGCACCTTGCGATCGCAGAAGATGCGCAGGCGAGGATCTCGGAACTTGAGACGCAGGTGAGGATTTTGACGGGGAAGGCGACTGCTGCTGGTGGGTACTCCGTTTGGTTTACCATGCATCAATCTCCGTTCGCGCGAGATGGCGAACTAAGATCGAGTCGTTGCACATAGCACTGTTCACGCGCTCATTTCAAAGCTCATGCTAACGCCACCCCATTCAGTCGACAAGCTCGCCGACTACGAAGACGAACTCCGCCAGCTCAAATCCACCAAACCCACCACCCCACCCCCACCGCCCTCACGCCCCACCTCCTCCGCCGGCCCCCCCGTCCCCCTCCCCTCCCGTCTCTCCAACCTCCTAACCTCAACCCGCCGCACCGCCTCCCACCCCGACCTCACCACCCCCAACCACCCCCAAACCACAACATCCGACCTCCTGCACCTTCTCACCCAAGAGCAGACGCTGCGTCTAGCAGCCGAAACCCGCGCCGCGCAAACAAACGACGAGATCGAAGAATTAAGCGCGCAATTATTCAGCGAGGCGAACGAGATGGTTGCGAGCGAGCGGAAGGCGAGGCGGAAGTTGGAGGAGAGGGTGGAGGTTTTGGAGAGGAGGGATCGGGAGAAGAGGGGGCGGTTGGAGGGGTTGGAGGGGAGGTTGGGGAGGATTGAGAGGGTTAGGGGGTTGTTGGCGAAAGCGGAGGGGGGGTGAGGGGTTGAGGGTGCTAGAGTGGAGATGTATGATAGGGATGGATGGATGGATACCCGGATTGGTGTTTGGCGTTGTGGTTGTGATTGGTTGCATAGTTTATTGCATGAGGGAGCGCCAGGTTGGTAGCTCTTGTGAGCACAATTTCATCGCTGTAATATATCCCAATATCATAATTCATGGCGATCAAGCCCAAGCTAAATCACTACGCATGTCCAATCTATCGTATCAAAGAGCAACAAGCCATGGGGTATCCAACGCCATTCCATGCAAAGGCTCCAAGTTTCCAGATAGAGACAGATCATCTCGCGTCCGCACCCGCCGTGCCGACAATTTTCCAGTTCATGGCGGTTTTGACAGCGTCCGCCGCGCCTATCATCAGCTCAACCATGCCCATTGGAAGGATATGCTTCAATAAAAGCCACCTCATACCCACCTCCTCTCCCTTTGGCAAACTCATCTCATAACCCCCAACCCCTCCTCCCGTCCCCCCCTTCGCCTCCCCCACAACCCCCCAAATCTCCCCCACCACCCCCCCAAACGCATCCATAATCCTCACCCCCTCCCCCACCACCTCCTCCTTTTCTCCCTCCGTCAAGAACCCCTCCACCTCCGCAAACATCCGTTTAAACTCCTTTTTAATATCCTCGCCATCATCTTCGCCTTCAAAGGTCCAGAAGCTGAGCACGTCGTTGATGTCTGATGTTAGCCAGAAGAAGGACCGGCGTGGCGGAGTTTGGAGCGGATGTGGCGGCCGCCGGAGAAGAGGGCCATGTAGAGGAGCCAAGTGGAGGCGAGGAGGAGGTGGGGGGTTGTGGTTGTGGTGGTGGTTATGTGGGTTGTGAAAGCTGTCAGCTTCGGTGGCAAGGCGTCGTTCTTGTTTTCTTGACATGGGTGTTTGTTCCTCCACAAACCTAGTCCTTGTGGTGGCGCTCGGCGAAGCTTTTCGAGATCATTCCTCAATCGTTGGCTGCGCTCTAAGGCTGGTATGTGCAGAGTCTTCAATGCTTGCTTTAGCGGTGTCTGTTCGTCTTCTCTTTCATTCTCGACCCTTGCGAGCAGCAACCGAAATGGTCCCTCGAAAGCTTCATAGATGGGTAAGATGTGGGAGATGCCTTCGGCATATAGTGTGGGGTCGTTGGTGTGTGGCGGCAGGGCCCGTGGTAGGAGCGATGTAATAAGGAAGTTTAATTGCGTATGGAGCGGTCGAGTTGCGCTGTTGATTCGCTGGCTTAGAGAAGGACTGGAGTCTGGGCCTGTCATGACATGAATTGAGAAGAAGAAGTCAAAGAGAGGGAGAGGTTTAAGGGGATTATAATAATCGAGTAGTAGCGAATAAAGGATCGAAATAAATCAGTGTAAATGAAGGTATAGTAAAGACAGACTGATACTTCAAAAAGTGACGTTTGGTGTGATGATGGTGTCAATGTTTGACGCGAACTTTTGCCGCTCGCTTGGGAGCGGAGAAACTATTTGCCGGGTTGGCCTCCCTTTTTTGCCACTTACCCTACAACAAATAGACAACATCAAAGCACACTGTTGAAACGATTTCCAAAGATAAGTCCCAAAGCTGTCAGGCCGCATGCACTGTGTAACAGCGGCATCTAAAAGAATGTCATACCAAGGCTCCCCAGTTGCTGTATCGTTTGTCTTTCCTACCCAAGCATTCAAAACGCTCATATTTTCTTCAAGTCCGTTCTGAGTCATTTAGGCATTGACTTTCATGTCTTTCAAAGAGCTGTGATGTATACACATATCTCCCTTCTTCAGAAAGGAAACGATTTCTGACCTCACGAAATGCTGGTTAATGTCCTCTAGGTGGGAACTCTTTCTCATTGTCTTTTAAATAGTTTCTATTAGAGAAGAGAGGTTTAGCATACTTTTTCAACGTACTTTTACAACCCGAATCGGGTAATCGACCAACCCACCTTCCTCATTAAGTAGGAGCCATTCTAGTCGTTCTATATCCGTTTGAAAACGTCTTTTAACTCGTGAAAGACGCTTTTACACGCCCACCTTCCCGATTAGGCCGTAGCTGAACCGTAGCGTTATTGCTTATTCTAACCCCTAGATAGAGAAATGGCCCCCTAAATTAACATAACCCGACCCCGGGGCCTACCCGGGGGCATAGATAATTATCGCAATCTTTAACTATCTTATGAATCACCCTATAAATTAACTACCTTATGAACCACCTCATTAATTAACCACCTTATTAATCAACCACCTTATTAATCAACTACCTTATTAATTAACCACCTCATCAATCAACCACCTCATTAATCAACCACCTCATTAATCAACCACCTTATTAATCAAACACCTCATCAATTAAACACCTCATTAATCAACCACCTCATTAATTAACTACCTCATCAATTAATAAGGTGGTTTAATAGACTTCTAAGTCGGGTCGGGGGTCAGGTTAGGCTCTAACCCCCGGAACCTAACCCGGGGCCTAACCCCGGGGCATAGATAATTGTCGTAATCTTTAACCACCTTATGAACCACCCTATAAATTAACCACCTTATAAACTACCTCATTAATTAACTACCTTATTAATTAACCACCTTATTAATTAACTACCTTATAAACTACCTTATTAATTAACTACCTCATTAATTAATAAGCTGGTTTATAAGGTAGTTAATTAATGAGGTAGTTAATTAATAAGATAGTTAATTAATGAGGTGGTTTATAAGGTAGTTGATTTATAGGGTAGTTCATAAGGTAGTTAAAGATTGCGATAATTATCTATACCCCGGGGTTAGGCCCCGGGTTAGGTTCCGGGGGTTAGAGCCTAACCTAACCCCCGACCCGACTTAGAAGTCTAGATTTAGACTTATAAGAGCGTAAGGGTGAAGATAATTATATCCCTATCTATTTATATAGCTATAACTAGCGAGGGTAGAGTATTAAGACGATGGTAAGAAGAGAGGTGTATAGTAGTAGTAGTAGTAGTAGTAGTAGTACTTATACAGCGACTCCGGCCGCTAGGCTATGCGCGAGAGGCATCCTTATCTAGGCTTCCTAGGCCTGAACGTGGTAGCTCGAGACTAATTATAATTGGGCTAAATAGTAGTCTTCCTAGGCTACCCCCCCTTAGAATAGGGAGGAAAAGGCCCTCTATACCCGAGTTTAGCCCCGTGGCCTAAGAAGCTTCTAAAAATACCGCGATATATATAGGACCCCCTAGGGGTGCCTAGCCGTGGTGGCAGCTACGGCGTTTAGGTAGTCCTCGCTAAAAAACTACCTTATCTCTATCCCTTATTTATCCTAATTACTTTCGTCTCGAAGGTATATTAAATAGCTATTATATATAGCCTACGGTGTCTTCTCGATGGCCTATAGTAGAGCTAGGTGTTTAAAGGTATAAGGGTCTTTACTTAATTATCTTCCTAAAACTTATGGCGTAGATTAGCGATAGCGACTATATTAGGAAGGGATTAAGCTGTGATAGAGGTGTCCTAGCAGAGTGGCCGTTTTGCATTTAGCCACCTAGCTAATAATAGGGTGTAATTATAGGTGGGTTACTTATTCCTTCGTAACGAAAAGTTTCGCTACGCGTGGGTTGTTTACTCCACTCAAAATCCGAAGATCCGAACGCGACGTTATAAATCCTTATCCCACAGCCCAGCTGCGTGTCAAAAGATAGCGCTCGTTCCGGCCTATCCAGTGATAGGAATGAGCTTTTTATGGTATGTGTCAAGGTGGTGGGATTTCAAAAATTGGTTTGGAACGTTGGGTGTTGTTTTTCAAGAGAGGTGTGTAGATTTGACGAAATAGGCAATTATGGCTGCGGGGCGATATATTGCCTAATCGGGTATAGGGTAGGGCTGCATAGGGCTGACTAAGGGTAAATTGTGCGTTGAAAAAGTGCTTTGAAAAAGTATGCTAAACCTCTCTATTATGTCTGTCATTTATAGTGTCTCCATTCAGAATATCACTAAGAAGAGTCTTGAATGACCTTGATCGATCAGGGTCAATAGCGTGATGACTTGCACAGCTGTGCACACAGCATGGAAAAAGGACGCAAAGAAATTGGGAATTGGGCAACATGAAAGCAGATTCCCAGGTATCTGGCCTGCGCAAATCGGCTTTTGGGCGTAAAGCTGCCACGCCCTTTTCTATCCAGATGGTTCTAGCTGCTTTTGACTCTAGCTGTGTCAGATTGTTTATCCACACAAAACATGAAAAACAAGGACCGGACATCACAAAGAATATATACATTACGGGAACCCACCACTCTCTTCGATTGTTAAGGGAAACATCTAGATCTGTGCCTTGGTATGGCGGGATTACTACCTCTTGTTGCTATAAAAGCTCGGCAACCATCCAACAAATCAATTCCAACTTTAGCACCAACACCCGTCCTCCTCTATCCCTCCCTGACATTCAACCATGGCTTCCTCTACCAGCAAGACTTCTGCCCAGCGTTCTTGTGCAACATGCGGAAAATCACCAAAAAAAACTCCGGCTCTGCAGTGGCTGTAAGACCACCCGCTACTGTTCCACTGTATGCCAAAAAGCGAACTGGCGATTTCACAAACCCATCTGCTATCGTCCGGTTATCGGCCCGGGACCACCACCACAAAACATCGACCCGCTAATAGCAGGAGCAATGACTCCTCCGAGCGCGCCAGGGATGGTGAACATCGGCCCTGGCCATTATGTCAACTCCAGTGACCTTTTCGGCGTGTTCCCCACCGATGGCATGTGCGCCCTCCCTTATTTTTGGGGGAGCCAGGATCGGTATTCACAGATGTGCCTGTACCTCTTTTTCCTAAGGTGTCCCATAGATTTCTCTCAACGATGGGAACAACGGTCCAAATGTTCAATTACCTTTTCCATCGCACCTGCGGATGGACAATTCCAAAGCTCAATACGGTCCTGGAAGCCCGGAAATTGGAGGAGCCGCCGGCAACGGAGGAAGGCGTGAGACAGCTATTCGAAACGCAGACGCTTTTCCCGACGGACGAGAGGGGAATGATCGCAAGATATAAGCAGCTGGAGGGAAATGGTAAATGTTTCCAAGATTGGTCACCTATAATCACATGTACTTGGACTTTACACAATGTCCTATTTATGATGCTGGGATGGGCTGATGATGCTGGGATCAAATTGCTGATCGAGGGTTAGAATCTAGATGAGTGGATACGTGAGTGCTGGAACACGATGAAGTACTGGACGGACGTTGTGATGGAAGTGGCTTTGTACTGTGCAGAAATTTCGCTGTGATGAAGTTGTGCTTGCTTAGAACACCAGTGAGCTCAGGGAATATGGATTGTGTTGATGGATTTCAAAGCTTGCCTTGCAAATTTTAAATGCTAAATCGAACCCAAAAAAGAATCGAGTCGGACTTGATCTCACATAAACAAGAGCCATTATTGGGTCAATGCGGAGGTATTAATTATTGTTCAACTTTCCCTCAAGTCCTAGTACCTCTCACGTTAGCTTGACAATCAGAAACTACAAATTTGCTACGCTGATCCTTTGGTTTTCTGGAGCTAATCGCTCGTTACACATCAACGTCATGCTCCAAGACTGGACATCCTGAAAACCGCGAAAATATCTCTAGAATCTCTTCCACTCATTTGAAATCCTTTACTCCCGCCATAAGGGGAACTCTTCACGATAAAAGCTTAAGATCACTCAGAATTTTCTCTGGCTTAGCTCACACGTTGATTCCTCGATCTTACCGGTCAGCTCTCGCCCTGCACAAAGCGCATGGAATGCGCGGTAGAAGCCTATTAAATTGGCCGCTAATTGACAATCTAACGATATATGTGATTTCAAAGGGGGTTTGCCCCTTTTGATTGAATTTTGAGGTGAAAATTTACAGTCCATAATAGTAGTCGTTCAACAAATGAGCTGAACACCATCGCCGTCCCCCTTTATGATGCTAGGGTCTTCCGTGAGAGTAGTTGGACTATGATCCAAGGCGCTCATACTGGGGCCTCACATATGTACAAAAATAGAAAGCAAGCTCAACACCAAGACTCGGGAATCCTATTTGAATATATCGATATTCGTCCTATTGATATGATCAATAGATCGTAGAAAAGCTAATCAAGCGAGGACCAACTTATGGTGCCAGCCGTCGGGCCAGGGATCGCAGTCCGAATTATCTGATCACGATGAAGAAAGTCACAGAGTATTGCTGTGCAGATTCGATAAGTACTAGCTCGTCAATTGGATGAGAGTATAGCGGAGATTCGCAAAAGATGAAGGCACAGGGACTATCCACTGAGGGTGCTGCCGGTGTCACCCGGAAGATAATGGTCGTGCCGAAGATTGATCACAATACGTGCAACAACGAAAAGAGAAGCGACGCAAAGCTAAACTTACTGGTTTTCCATTCGAGGGGCTAAATATAAGCAAAAGCTTAAGGGATTCCGTAAGTAATCGACGATGCAGAAACAGCTGGAGAAAGAGTCAGGTGGTGATGGCAGGCCAGGACTAATTTCATGTAAGCAGATGGAGCACATTGTATCCCAAATTGGTTGTCGAATCTGAAGACCACTGATACAAGCGTTAGCAAAGCGGCTTTGGTCGACGAAGTAAGGCTTGTTATTTTCAGTCGGAGCTCACGCGCAGGGAGTTCTCTCAATGGTATCATTCGATAGAAGGTTCAGATATCGTGCAATGTATGAATAGGGGTATGATTGAAGCTATACTAGAATCGCTCCTCGCTAAATCATCAACGTGTGATAATGTAAACCAATGCTGGGCCAGGCAGGCAGATTAACTTAATCATCCATTGATGAATTGCGGCCACACATCACCAGTCATACCATTATCCTCTGAGGAGGGCCACTCGAAACCGCTAAATGAATCGATTGGGAAAGCCATGTCCAAGGTCGTTGAGACTTCGTTTCAAGCCATCGTAAGTTATATAGTACTATCTCCCATATCTGCGTGATTCAAAGGATCCGCAGGTACCACTCTAATCTGCTCTATTGTGACCCACCTTTAGTCATCGGCCCAATCGTCCACTATCTCAACTCGCTCTCCGCCCTCAATACCTATCAGGACCGGCGCCGTAAAACAATCCTGTCCACCAACAATGAACTATCTCTTCGAGGACGTACGTGACCTAGCACTAGCCCATGTCCTCGCTGCCGAGAAACCCGAGGCTGGCAACAAGCGCTTCTTCACCGTAGGCGGACACTTTTGCAACAAGGAGATTGCAGAGATCATTGGGCAAGAGTTCTCGCAGCTGAAGGCTAATTTACCGACGGGTGATGCCTTGAAGCCTGGCGATTTTCCTGAGAAGGGCACTTATGGTTTTGATGATTCGCGGTCGAAGAACGTATTAGGATTGACGTACAGATCGTTAAGAGAGAGTATTGTGGATACTGTGATGAGCTTGCAGGCTGTGGAATTGAAGTGAATCAGACCAGATTAATCGGAAACTTGTACTCCAGTACCGTGTACCTAAATCTCGAGCAACCATTACGTGTTATAACCTACCTAAAAGTCTACCGTGTATACAGAGATGGTTAGGGGCGATCGATCAACTATGACCTGACCATATGAGGTAACTATATATATCGATTGCGCTATGGCTTATCTTCTTTTCTCTGACGAGATGCTGGAACATTACCTAGTCATAGAGCTTCATCGTATCCAATTCAGCTTCCCGTTGCGCAGTCAAACGGATGATGGTATACTTGCTTAGAAGCGCTTCCGGGGTGATGTTTGAGCTTCACTGATGCTTGTGATACTCAAGGTCGATAATAGAATCTTGTACGACACCATCGTGTTCAACCAATGACTGATACCCTTGGTGTAAAGGGGGGCACTAGATTAGCGTGTTTTCCGTGTATTTAATAGGCCAACTGGCTTCATCAGGGTTTGCTTCTTCAGCAACCCCATCAATACGAATCAACCAACTGACGCCCTCCACACATCCACCATTTTTCTCTTGGTGTGCCTGGGCAGCTAGCCTATCCGGGTTAAGCGACCTCGGAATGACGACATGAAATCTTTAGAAATTTAAATTGCCGTCGAGCTCAAACTTTTTTCGAGGAGTTATAAATACAAATAAGCAGAGTTTTTATACTGTCGCCCGCATGGCACAGTGGTAATGCGTCTCACTCGTATAGTACGATGAGATGAGAAGATCCCTCGTTCGATTCGGGGTGTGGGCACCACTTCTTTTTGTTCAGCCTTTCTACAACTCTTACGCTGATGAGTGTGATTGCGTAGGTTGCCGAGTTAATTGGAAGAAGGTCAATACTGGGAACGGGACTGTCAAAAGTTGAACTCCGAGATGCAGGGCCACGGAACTTGCGACTCTAAGCGCACGCTTGTTTATCGGACAGAGACCGCGCTTCAATGGTGCATATAATCTTCAAGAGACTTCAATACATCCAGGGCTAGGGCGAAGGTACTGCGCATTAGCCCCAAGGCTATTTTTCAGCCTATTCGACCCAGTCCAAATGTTCCACGACATGTGCTCCGGAGGCCAAGACCGCCCAATGTGACTGGCTCCTACAGAACGATAACGCGTGGCCAGAATCCCAATGCCAGAAGATCTTTCAGAGTGGAGAAGATGAGGGGGATCGGCCTCGCAGGTCTTTCCGCCCTTAGATGGGAGGATCCACTACGAAATGAAGAAACTCCCCGAGCAAGCCAACTAACCAGTCTTCAAAGCGCTAAAACAATGGTTTGGATAGATATATCACCTTGCTCACAATCCAATTTTGATCGAATTCGACATGGAAATCTTGTGATCTTTTCCGTGGTTGCGAGGGTTTAGGGATGGAGGTCAACTAGGAACATTCGCAGAGCTCGGGGGTCAATCCTTCTAGATATCGAGCTTATCGGACCAGACAGTCTGGACCATCCGTAAGCTGACAATGGTCTTTCTTAAACACGAGTCAGCCTCATTGTGTGACCGCGAACGTTCATTGCAGCCGAGCCTTGCCTTAGGGATCGGTGAGAAAGTTTAAGGCCGACAGTGCTCGGGACCTTCAAGAACGAAGGGTATCGCAAGTCTGCCGAAATAGATCAAGGTTCCTCAAAGATTCCTGAAATTGCTTCTCTGAATCCTAGAAAGAAAATCAATTTCTACAGGGGTTCTGGAGCCCGTTGTGAATTTGCAGACCACACCAGACTATACTCATCCCTACTATTAAAATTTCCAAGTATCAAACACTCTTTTCATCATGGCCGTCGTTGTCTTGTGCCTTCTAGTGGTACTTGCAATGTGCTTGTATTCACGTTATGCTCGTGGCCTTCAAAAATTCGATGGCCCTTTTCTGGCTTCCCTCACAGACTTCTGGAGATTATTCTACTCCTATCGCGGAACTTTATTCCCTATGCGAGATCTCCACGAGCGTTATGGCAGCGTGGTACGATACGGGCCCAACACCCTTACGTTTTCCGACCCACAGGCCGTCAAAGACATCTTTGGAGCTGGTAAAAATTGGGATAAGGTGAATTCTATGCTGTACAGCCTCATTCGGTATACCCAACTCTATCAATTGGCTAACAGTTGTGCGGCATCATAGTCAGCCTTGTACCCCGTCAATGCAGCTGTGGCAAGAGGGAAATGGGCACACACTTTGTTTTCCAGCGCGGATCAGACATGGCACCGAAACGTCCGAAGGGCCATGAGTGGCTTCTTTACAACAACAACCGTGGCGACATTCGAGCCACTTACGGATTCGACAATTGAGGTATTCCTAGATGAACTTGAAACTCGATTTGGACCTAAGGATGCGGGTGGTCTTGGAAAACCGTTCGAGGCTTTGAAGTGGCTGTCATACTTCGCTTTCGATGTCATGAGCGATATGACGTACAGCCAGCGCCATGGGTTCGTCAAAAAAGGCAAAGATGTATCTGGCATCATTGGTTGGGTTGAAAAGTTCTTGGATTACGGGTTTGTGGTGCGTAAACCTGCTTTGCTTGTCTTCCCACTTGCGCGACACACTCACTCACCAGGTATCAAACTCGTAGGTGGGCCAAATGCCTTGGGTAGACAAATTCCTTCGACATAATCCTATCCTAATGTGGCTCGAGCGACAAGGCTTGTACAGCGGCAGTACATTTCCAGGTGTCAACTTTGCACTTGCACGCTTCGGCGAGAGAGAGCAGAAACTGGAGCTCGGTGAATCCGACAAAGACAGACGCGAGGATCTGCTCGACAAATTCCGTTCAGCGAAACAAGCGCGCCCAGAGCATATATCCAACCTGGAAGTCTTAGGCCTCAGTCTCTCCACAATGATTGCTGGCTCCGAACCAACGTCAGTAACCCCAGCTCCTCCCACTGTCAAAAGCATCAGCCGCACTAAACAAACCCCACAGCGCCATCGTCCTCACCGCAGTATTATACCACCTCCTCCGCACCCCAAACTGCTACACCACCCTCCAAAAAGAACTAGACACCCGCTTCCCCCCCACCCCCTCAAAACCCCCCCCAATCCCCCACTCCACCGCCCGCTCGCTCCCTTACCTCCACGCCTGCATCCAAGAAGCCTTCCGCATGCACCCCCCCTTCGGCCTCAACCTCGAACGCATCGTCCCCCCCACCGGCGCCACGATCTGCAACCGCTTCGTCCCCGGCGGCACGATCGTCGGCTGCAGTTCCGTCATCATCCAGCGCGACAAAGTCACCTTCGGAGGGGATGTTGATACTTATCGGCCGGAGCGGTGGATTGAGAACGGGGGGAATGGGGAGAAGCTGAGGGGGATGGAGCGGGCGATGTTTTTGTTTGGGGCGGGGAATCATGTTTGTTTGGGGAAGAATATTGCGGCGATGGAGATTTATAAGTTGGTGCCGAGTTTGATGAGAGCGTTTGAGGTGAGGATTTTTTTCCTTGAAGATTTTAATGTGCTTTCTTCTCTTGAAAATTGGTCTTTGCAAAGCTATGGGATCATAGATTAACTTGTCGTCTACAGATCTCCATGGCAAATCCAGAGAAAGAATGGTCTATCGCCAATTGGGCCATTCCGCGACAAAAGGGGTTCGAAATCCGTATCAAGCGAAGAAATCTGAAATGACATTCTTGACCAACGCATAGCCCGCCGCACGTCACGGCCCCAGAGCGATGGCAGGGCGTTCCCCGTACCTGCTCATACTGTTGGAAATTCAATGGAATTGAAGCCTGAGGCGGCCGTGATCGAGCCCTCATTTTTACCTCAATCAGACTCGACATTAAAAAAAGATCCGCCGCCAATTGTTCTTAAAGGCCATGCATACAAGATGTATCGTACTTCCAACAGCCTATCCTATCCTGCACCTTCGAAAAGCACAAAGCCTCAATACATTACATTAAATCAGCTCCTTGAAAGATCACATGAACTGACAAATTAAATTATCCATGCCGCAATTCTAGAATTACGCTATCGCGTCTCTTACAATAGTTGTATTGTTTTTGATTTTTGGTCTAGACTTATCTCACTACTTGGCATTTGCTATGCAGCACATGGTCTAACATTCTCAGCTCTGCCTGGTGAAGTCCGCGCATATTTCGAAGTCTGATATAGCTGACACTGTAGGAGAATTTAGGCAGTGTAGGCTCAAGAAATGCTTCCCCCGTGCAGTCTTATTGGCGCTTAGAGTCCCGCCGTCACACAAGGCTCTAGCCGCTCGTAGTACAGGATATCAACAGGGCTACTATGAGGTATATAATTAGGTACGTAGCGTAAGGTTGTGACATGGTGAGATATATAAGTCAATTTCTCCCCACGTTGATTAGTCCTGCATATGTCCCCTCGCTCTCAAATCTTCAGCGCACAATGCATCGATGATCGAAGACCCTTTCGAATCTCGCCTCACATGGATCGGTCGAATTGAAGGGAACGCGCAGCCGTTTTAGCAGGCGAAGTTGCTGACTAGGTTTCTCAGCGCTCTCATCTGAGCATAGACTCCCTGCTCCTTTGCAGAGCGATATTGTAGACTCGTCCTCTGGGGCAGCTGGGCAGAAGCTGCTTCAAATGCTCGACGAATTCTGGAATGACGCTTCGAGGAGGGCTAGATGTGATTCTCGTTAGCCAACAGACCATTGGCGAGTCATTCAAGAGCCCATGAACTTACATGCAATCCTGATTGAGGCGAAGACTTTTGAGGCCGGAGACCTGTGCTATGAACGATACTCGGGAAATGATCAGATATTAGGGCAGAGGTCCAGGCTAAGTTGGGTATGATTTGACAGGTTGACTGAAGGATTGGCCGTGTTGGTAGGTCTCTTGCTTCGTAGTATACAACTCTGTCATTGATCTTTCATTTACGACCTTAAGACGTGATTGCTCGAGAACCACGCAGTCAGGGCAATTATCGCATACAAGGCTATCAAGACGACACCTTCAAGCCTGAAATTTCCTTAGCTACGATGTTCGAGATTGCATTAGGAACTTACCAATTTGACTTTCCGTCGTCCGTAGTGTACCTCAAAATCATGACCGACACCGCAAGACTGATGACCTGAAACTGGTCGAACAACAAGTTCATTGATGGGTCGTTGCGAATCCATCCGATGATGACAGCAAGTGGAAGAATACCCAGCAGAAGCTGAATACTGCTGCTGATACTTATGGCGAAGCTTTGAGGCATCTCATCTTTTCTAGCCAGGGTGATTGCATGTAAATTGCAGCTGAGAAGAGGCAGTAGTATGAGGCCAACAAAATCCTGCGTAAGAATCGTTTTTTGGGTGAGTCCGTCGATGCTCTCTACTGCGAAAGTAGTGCAAAAACCCAGAAGCACAGTGTCGATAATCAGGGTCACAGCCAGTGCCATAGAGGATATTTTGGGCAAAGGAACCCTCTGAAGTCGCCTCGGGTCCATGTTCTGCCTTACGGGGACACCTGTAGACAAGGCTATTTCAACCCCTACCTCCGCAATGCCTTTTTCGGCATCACCGGTATGTATTCGTAGCTTGGGAGATCGAAATGGAGTTCTTTTGTGTGGTTTCTTAAAGAATCTTGAATGTGACCTGTAGGAGTAATAAATGTAGCAGATATACGACAACAACATGAGCACGGCCTCCGCACGAGAAAATTTGGTAATGCTAATAGGGTCCATCGTGGTCCAAGTCTTGATGGCAGTCGGTAGGATCAAAGCTACCACACTGAGGACGAGTTCGTTGAAAGAACTCCCAGTAGTCATTGGGTCGAAATTTTGCTCAAGGCGATTCATGCCGCCTAGGAAGAATCCTATGCCCACTATGAGTAGTGTATTGGAGAGGACTGCACCAATCAAAGAAGTCTGGACAATCCGTGATTCGTGTTTGATAAGCGCAATAATAGTAATGACGAGCTGAACAGCGTTACTGAATATTGGTTAGGTAGATTCTTTATTCAGATGGGAGATGTCCTCATGCCTGAACGTTACGACAATCACCATGCCATCGTGACCTCCCATCCGTATCGTCAACTCTTCCGTCACAATATCAAGTATCCTGCCAAGCGGTATGATCGCCACGAAATTTACAACGAACGTCGCGATTGCACTCTGGTCCGTGTATTTGACGGCAAAGCCTGCCGGTATGGCGGGTATGAGGAGGATACCGATCCATGATGATAGCAGTATGACTCTGACTTGGCCCCAGAGTGTATAGTTATGCTCCCTCTCACCTGCACTGCGGAAGGGAATCTTCATCGGATAGTCGTCGTGATGGTACAGGAGAAGGGATATAGAGCGATTCTGCAAAATACAGTCAGCGCGAGTCCCGGATTTCAGAGCCGCAGTAACGTTAGGCAAAGAGGTTACCGTAAGGCTACGTCCAAGAAGCCTGATGAACGACAGCTGGACAGAAGGTAATATATATTATAACATCGACAATCAAACGACTCGAGCATGATTCGAGTCGGGAGCTGAATAAAAAAGGACTGTGACTCTTTCTTCAGCCATGGGGATGCAACCATGGAGATACTCGGAAAAAAGCCATTGGGGCGGAGCAAGATATGTAGGTAAGCGGCATGACAGTGGAAAAATGTCACACGACGAGATGCAACTCTGTATTTGCCCTTAAGTAATGGCTTTTCCACCCAAGATATCTATATCGATGTCAAGATGTTTGAATTCTGATTCGTGCATTACAGATGGCAATTGACTTTGACGTAGATCGTACTACTGTCGAATCATGACATCGAGAGGTTTGACTTCCTGCCAATGTCGTCTTTGCGGCTTCGGGCCATCCCGCTAGTATGCCAAGACCGTGTGGCAAACGTGGCGTGCGTGGCGCCCCTGCGGCTCTGCTTCGACTCGAAAATGTCGCTGCAGTTTGCAACAAAATAAGCGAGAACATGGGCTTCTGGTGATGAGGCTGAAAAGTCTCTGCATATGTTTCTTGGCTCTTTGATGCCATCTAGTCATTCTTTGTATACAAAAAGAGGTAGGAAAAGATGCTGCATTCATCAAGAAGAAGCCGATGACCGCATGTTCCCATCCTTGTGAAGGCTCTGCTAATTTATTACCTGCCATCTCTCACCTAGTATCACCTTGGCTCTTTCTCACTCTTCACTGTGTGTCTAAAAATGACACTTTATTTCATTTCTCAGCCTTAACAGTCTATGATCTTGATCTTACATAACTTGTATGGCATCGCATTTCCCACCTTTCTCTTTTCTTGATATGCTTAGACAGTATGTTTCAATCGCCTCTACCTATAATCAGACGAGACTTTATTCGACGATCTCCGATAATAGGCACTACGCCACCATTTACATACTTCAAACCTTTCTTTACCACAATCTTGAGTGAAATCCGATCAGACCCCAAGGTTCTTCAGCATTCCGACCTACTTGATCAGAAAAAGCAGGACTTGTTATTATCAGCAGACTACATTAATCCACACCATACCACGAGTCGTCCTCAGATAATCCTCTCACAGAGAAGATCCAACTAGTTCACCGCAGAATACCACAGCAAACCAGACGTCAGCACTCAGGTTAGTCTCGCAATCCTCCGAATTTGCAAGATTATCACTCGAGAAGGCTCGGCAACTCTATACTCAAAGGCAACCTCTCACTTTGCCCCCGACTGCCATGATGCAGGACTTCCCCCGCTGTCGCTTAAGAAGAGTGTCACCGACCGCATGAGAAATGTAGAATTCTATCAAAATCAAGATTCTTTCACTGAATGTTGTCGAAAGTAATCTCAGATCATCGCGCCTTCAAGCCTCAAGCCAATGATCGAATCCACTAGATAGAATCACGGGCGACCTTGTCGAACGCCAAACCTGCAAAATCTTACTGCGGGTAGTCGACATCGACGATGCGTTGACTTATTTCTTGGAGAGTCGCATGGCCGAAGCAATGCAAAACATGACCGCCTTCGACCGAGTCATCGTCCAGGTTGAAGATCGAACGTTCACTGAAGACCAAGTGGAAGATACATTGGAGAGCAGTAGGACAACGACTCAAAGCCAGCGAACCTTGGAATAACGCGATGCCATCCCTAGCTCAATGGGGGATTTCATCTATTCCTACAACCAAGACTTGATCCTGGCGCAAAGAGACACTTCCAAGATAGCCCAGGACTCGTAAACAATCTTGAAACACGCCTGAGCCGTTGAAATAACAAGGCGCTAGGAGGACAACGGGAATGGAGAAGAGACAGAAGAAGGGCGATTGGCCACCAAGCGCGGCAATTTACATTGCGATGGGGGCAGATCATCAACTCTACATCCCATCTCCAGCACCTACACCACCACCACCACCTTCAACCCAAAATTCCAAAAAAGCAAAAGACTCACAGCATAGCACCTCCGTATCTTCCAACGAAAGTGGTACACTGCTACAGAAATCTCTACATGAGAAAGATTTTCTTCCGTGTCAGGATCGAACCATGCTCACTCCTCACGCTAACCCTTTTTCGAGGAAAGTTAACGTGGAAGTGAAGGTCATCGAAACTGCCGTGCGTGTTGCGCTAGGCCGCCGAGTTTGTGATAGTGGGATTTGGTTGCTTATTAAAAATTATATTGGTTTTTTGATGGGGGTTTGGAAACGTGGATATGAAGCTGGGTGGCAGTAGTCCTGATTGCGATGGCAGGGGTGGAGGCGCGGCTTTGGGGTGTGGGAAGATATGGGCTGCCTAACTGAATATTGTTCGATTGGTATAGATTTAGCGCGCACTTAGAAGGGGTCATTTGGGTTTCGAGGTTGTGATAATCATCGTACTAGCCACTTTGGTGCAGCGGAATATAGCTAGAGGGCAAAGAACGTCATGATTGCTAGCACGAAGACCCACATTGATCCCACACTTGTCCTTATCCTACCTTGTCCACCTTCAAAAGGCTGGACGCGTGAGGTTCCATTAGCAGCACCACCGGGCACAATGTGCGAGGTTTCAGTAGTGATACTGCCAGGTATGGCAACAGTACTTCCTCCAACGACTAGACTCCCATCAGCTTCAAGGCTAACAATTGTCCCTTGCAAAGTCACCGCACGACCGCCATCCGTAAGTGTCGCCCCATCAACGACAACCGCATTCCCCTCAGATGTGAAAATCAAGCCATCCACTGTGAAAACGCCTGGCGCTGGTGTCTGCAAGGGCGCAAGGGAAATAGCTCCGGTTCCAATATGTAATTCGCCGTCTAGGCCCAGAGATACTGCTGTCCCAGAAATAGTGACGGGCGTTCCACCCGGCGCGACACTGTCACCATCTAATAGAAAGCCAGATGGATCAGCGGCAATGGTCTGGCCGGCGATCGTAATAATATCGGCAGCAGGTGTCTCATTTGCTAGATCAATGCTTGCGCTGCCGATATGAAGAACACCCGACGTGTCAAGAGACAGGGGCGTTCCAGAGACGAAGGCGGGTGTACCGCCAGGCAGTATTTGTGACCCCCCAGCAATAGAAAACCCAGTTGGATTCGCAGTGAATGTTTCGTCGCCGACGTGAAATAAGTTCGAAGGACCAGGAGTTTGAGCTAGGAGATTCACCGTGGAGGATCCGATGACGAGATTCCCTGACACGCCCAGGGAGATTCGAGTGCCATAAATGAGGACTGCAGGGCTACCAGGCAGGATCTCCGGTCCTCCGACGACAGAGAAGCCGTCTAAATTTGCTGTGACCGTGCTACCACCGATTCGAAATACATTGGCAGGAGCCGGAGTTGGTGCTGGGAGGTGCACGGTGGAAGATCCGATGACGAGATCTCCTGTTGTGCCCAGAGAGACCCGAGTGCCAGAAATCTGAATTGCAGAACCGCCTGGCAAGATCTGAGAGTTGACGACACGGAATCCAGTTGCGGCTGGTGAGAATAGTTCGCCTCCGACCGAGTAGAACTGAGGAGAGATAGTGTTGGTAGGGTATTGTTGTCCCGGGGGTAAATCGACTTTCGAGCCACCGATGAATACCGCGCCTGAGGGATCGAGAGATACGGGTATTCCAGCAACCGAAGTTGGAGCAGCACCGGGCCTTACCGTAATTCCAGCAATGTTGAAACCACTTTGGTTTGGGACGAATGTCTGACCTCCGATAGTGAGGACAGTCTCGTGTGAGTCAGCATCAACAGACTGGGCAAAGCTGACAGGATTTCTGTTCGGTCCAAGGCCTCCCATTATTAGTCCACCTAGCCCTTGAGATGGTTCTGGAGAGTTTCCTTCTACCACACTTGGTGGATACGGTTGTGTTTCCGGCGGTTTTGATTTAAAAGCGCCATTATTGATGTCAGGACTACCCTGCGAAGAGTCGAGATTTGAAGGATCACCGTTAGAGGGTTTACCTTTGGAAGGGTCACCGTTAAAGGGATCGCTATTGGAGGGATCACCATTGGAAGGATTACCATTGGATGGATCGCCATTGGAGGGATCATTGCTGGAGGGATTGCCCTTTGAGGGGTCGCTACCTGAAGGAGCCTGTGTTCCCTCTGAAGAATTTGGATCCTGTGGGGCGTTTCCACTCCCTGGATCATCGTTGCTTGGTGAAGATTGTGCAATAGCGGCAGTAGGCGTTGGCGTACTCGGCGCAGGGGCTTGACCAGGCTGTACCGGTGAAGTCGCTGCTGGAACATTTGATGAATCTTGAGTGGTTCCAGGATCTGTGGGTCCTGAAGGGGGTTCAGGAGGAACGAGTGCAGAGGCAGGCTGAAGTGTACGGGGTGGATCGTAGATGGCGAAACTTGAAAGTCCCCAGGCGTAAGAGAGGAGTCCCTTACAGGATTGTAGCCAGCCTGGATCTAAAGACAGCACCTGCGATGGAGGTATTATCAGAGGTAAATAGGGAGGCCCGATGGTTCTGCAAGGTTGCCCATCGCTGTCTGTGCCCGGACCAAGTCCAAAGGTGGGACAGGCTAGGTCGGCCACATTCAAAGGTTTTGCAAATCCCTGAAACCCGTATCCAAAAAGCCCTTGTATATCTACATAGCATTGCCCAGATTTCTCGAGTTCAGACTGTATGGAATATGTTGATAGTTGACCTGGGGCGAGCGTGACAAAGGGATTTGTGAGCACATTACCAAATGTACCACATTGATCGCTTATGGCTGCCGTTCCGACGATCTCCAGGTATAGTGAAGGGGAAGTGCTGAGATTTTGGTCAGTGACACCGCGATCCAAATTTGGTAGATTATGCGTACAAAGTGTGACCGCTCAATACTGCGACGCTGTCTCCCGCCGCTCGTTTGGCAATTACGATGGAAGACGAATTTAGGCTCGTAATTTGAGATGAACTGGTTTCATTCGCTCCTAACAATGGAAGACCTTTCGATTGGCAATATGCGCTAGCATTCTCGTCGGGGAAGTAGTAGAGCCTTATTTCTTGCACTTGAAGAGAACAATTTCCACAACAACTCCAGACATTGGGCCCTTCAGTCTTTCGGAGAACTCCTGGTGGAAGCTGCGAAGGCACAGAGATGTAATCTGTCGTCTGCTGGCTGATTGTCAAAACGCTAGGGCCGCATTCAGAGAGCGTGTATTCGCCCGTTTCGCTCCAGACTGATCCGTAAGACTTGCATTGAGGGCTGCGCCCAAACCCAGTCAGCCAATCGACGGGAAATCGTGGGAACAGCGCACCCGGTTCGCCCGCATTTGGGAGCTCAAGGTAGGTTGATTGTGCCGCAAGGTACGATGAACAAGGCAAGGTTGTGGCGGTTGATTGAGTATTATTCAAGCTGACGTCGACTGTCACCAAGCCTGTCTGACATATGGGACCATAGATATCACATGACTGCGACTGATTATACGGAATTAGATAGGGAAACTGGTTCTCTGGCGAAACGCTAGTGGATGTTTGACTGTGGACTTGTGGTGAAGTCACATTTGTCAAAGAAGCGTCTGCAAGAAATTAATATCTGCGTCCCAGGAAAAAGTTGGCCGTGCTCTCTTGGAGCAGAGACTGTTTGGACTGACTTGAGAAACCTGACTGTGCTAAAACAATGGTAAAGAGAGCTGCAATGAGCGCCCGGCAGCTTGCCAACCTTGTCATGCCGTGCGATGCAGCAGGTCCTTGTACTGAAGGAATAAAAAGCGAAACCGAGGCCTAGTATCTTGAATTGCAACAGCGATGAGACTTGCTCGAGAAAATTATACTTTAAGGGTCCGTCCACCTTCATGATGCGCTCCAATATGGTCTCTCATATCACGCCTGAGGGGGCTTAGGAGATGTCCGGTGCATGCACGAGCCATGCGACTGACTGGAGGTAAGACCCCCCGAGTTTCCTGCGAACATCCATGCAGTCATCCGTACAGCTTAGCTGGACGATCTGCAGGAATGCAGAATCTGGTGGCAGTGGGCGAGTGGATGTGAACATTGGAGAATACGCTGAAATGGGCGCCTGCATGATATGCAGGGCCGGCCCGGAAATTCAACAACACGCTATCATGAGGAGAGAAATGCGTTTCTTAATGCTGCAAAGCTTCATCTAAATGTATAAAAACGTGAACGACCTCTTCACGAACAAAAAGATGGTAAAAATTTAGGCAGATAAAGCGGATACATTGATAGGGGCCCACGGGCGGGGAAAGCCACTTCTAAGCCCGCAGTAAGCGAGTCTAAGGAGCAGCCGCCGGAGTCTGGGCCCTAGAGGCTAGATCTCGGCCCCTTGCGCCCCTGCACTGCCTCAACCTAGCTTGAAGCGTCTATTCTCTTATAGCTACATACCTGCCACCTCCACACGACCAGGGAAGATTGCATCTTGCCTCTCGGCCCAGGATCCACACAGAATCGAGCGGTGAAGACGCTTCAAAGCTCTAGGGAGGTATGCGTTGGAATGTAACATCAACATGCTTCTCATCAGCCTGATGGATGACACTCAGCCCTATAGGGCTGAGGTGCGGGATCGCTGCGTACATAGTAACTTCTCGTACCTCCATAGATCAATAACAGTCAACCTCATAATGTTCCTACTAACCATCTATCAAACCTATTCTAAAGAGTTATAAGCCCGGGCTATAACGCCTATTAAGTCTAATCATTAGGATTAGACCCCGTTATCGCTAATTACGAGTCGAAAAATTCGATACTATTTATTAACACCATAAAATCTAAATCCTATAAATCGATAAAAATTATCGATACACCTCTACCACTATAATAATAGTGCGTGGCTATCTATTATAGGGAAAGGTTATAGGGAGTTTCCTAAGTTAAAAGGAGCTTCTAACTTTAACTTATAGAGCGAGGATATTAAATAGTACCTTATTATTAATAGGTTATAGAAGTAAGTTATTAGAGTTAAGAAATAACTAATAAAGCCTATACGACCTAGAAATAACTCTTTAACCGCTACTTAAGAAGTATACCGACGTAATAAAGCGTCGTAGGAGAAAGACTAAGAGGAGTTCGATAATA
>JAABUP010003325.1_pt1 | contig 28580 bp, 34 predicted proteins | sample 5559201 | NCBI WGS metagenome assembly JAABUP01 (sample SAMN10711887, study PRJNA513373) | rock metagenome | isolation source: Antarctica rocks | place: Antarctica | reverse complement strand
GAGAGGACTTTCGCAAGCTGCCCAAGTGGATCAGGCAGTACGCCTACCGAGCATGGCAGGACCGCATCTATTTTGACCGCAATGTCACCTGGTTCCAGCAAGAGGTAGTTTCTGGTCATACGTTTTGCCACCTGTCTGCATCATTGGTGCCATACTCAAAGTCAAGTTCGAGGCAAAGGTTGTCAATAATATCAACTGGTGTAATTTATATGTATGTGTCAGGCAGCTGCACATCAACGCCAAGCGTCTGAACTTTCATCAAAAGTTTCTTTTTGCAAACGCAGCATTTGCATCATGCCAGCAGGACAGATACAAGGTCTGGACAGAATGTTTGCTTCTGCATTGCAGGTTTGCAGGAGCCTGATAGAGCTTGGGGTCAACTTTGAGCTGGAGAAGTTCCTGGCAGATGGCTGCCATACAGTCGACATAGTCCTGCGGATACCTGGCAAGCCAAGGTAGGATCTGCTCTTGCTTGCTGTGGTGCTGATCTGTCTGTCTTGACTGATGCACGCAGGGTTGTACCCGCATAGCAGCAAGCTATGCACATGCAAGCTATAAGCTGGCACATGGGCAGCAGTACCAGTAGCCGTTGCCAAGGCTGTGAGCTTGTATCAAGCACAGGCTTCACAGCCACAGACTTTCAGTGATGCAGTGCAAAGAGAGTGCAAGTAATTGCAGGCTTGGAATCAACATGGATCCGCCTCAGCGTTTCTCCTCCAATAGGCCATACAGACCATTGGCCGAGGCAGTGTGCCAAAGGCGCTTGTTAGCGGCGCAAGGCTGGGAGATGATCACCCTGCCTCAGCATGAGTGGCGCAGAAATGTCAGTCAGAAAGAGCGCGCTGTGTATCTTGAAAAGCTGCTGGATTGCTCGCTGGGAGACAGCCGTGATAGCTTGAAGAAAATCACAAATGATAGTGATGCATCTGCTGCATGCCGTAAGGCAGCCCTGCAAGCTGCTGCTGCGGCTGCAACAGCTGCTCAACTTCAGGAGCACGGCCAGTAAGGCAACGTGCTGCTTGTATTAGCTGAACATATGTGTTTCGTATGCTGACGGTATACATGTACAGGTCATCTGATGTTTGCTTGTTTATGCTGGCTCCTGGGTTTGGCTTGCTGACTGCTTGTAAAGTATATCTCTGCTCCATCACTACACAAGTGATCTGGCAAAGATTTGTGTTAACGAAACTCTATGTTTTTAGTGTCGTGAATCCTTGCACTGGCGAACAAGCTTGTTAAAGTGAAGGATCCCGCGCAATTTGACAGCATTACAGAATGTGGTTTCAGAGCAGGAAAGCTTTTGTCCGGTGACGGTGTCACATATAATGTAGCAATCTTATGAGCACTACGTCTGCAAATGGCACAGCTCGTGCGAGAAGGATGGCCTTTGTACCTTGTGACACACACCGAGGTCCGCCGACTACCTTTTCGTTTGGTAGATGTGGTCCTAATCAGTGCCAGCTTCGCTTTTGCGCGCTCATTTTGCAGTCATCTGGAGGTAAATTTGGGCCGGCCTTTGGGAATCCTCCGTGTTACGTACTACAACCGCTGTATGCCAGTCAGAAGCCAGTCAAGCGCCTTCGTGGAGCAGCTTGACAAACGATGGTGTAGACCTCCTTCCGTGATTGAAGCAGCCTACTGCGTGCTGTGCATAAAACCCGATACATCCAAGTGCAATGTCTCGACCCCGATGACTTTGGAAGGGGTAAATGCGTCTCATGATCTGGGCACATTTTGTCAAGCACACCAGCTGAAATGGTCCCCACAATCCAAACATGAGCGAGCACAACTTAATGTCCTCAGCAGTGAATGGGGTACAGGAGACATAGCAGCTGCTGCTACATTACGCTCCACCAAAGTGGCCTGGGTTGGGCCTCAATATTTTGCAAGAGCAATGAGCGGCAGGTTTCCTGCTGAGGTCTTGGACCGCATAATACTCAATGCCACTATATGTGAAGAGCAGTGAGCAAGCAATTGTCATGTAGCATAACACAGGTGGTCGCCACTTTATGGCAATGGTGGCCATTGTCCACGCACTGACAAGAGGCAGTGTTGTTTGCCCAGCTGCAACAATTTACCACAGAGCCGGATGTTGCACAGCGTGCAAATTGAAAACACCGGTGGATTACTGTCTCCTCTTGAATTTTGGAAGCTTATATCATGTGCTAGTGCACTGTTTACCAGACATCAAACGCAGTCCCAAGCATGCCTCACAAGTCAGTGAAACAATACCTCTCCCATGATGAAGGGGTTGCATGTGTGCAACCCCTCTTTTGACATGGCATCCATACTTCAAAGATGGGTCTAGCTGCCTGGTGTTGCCTTCGTTCATTCAGCTGGCGCTGTGGTCTTGGGCTCAGATCTGCCCCAAAGGCTCACAGGTTTTGAACAAGTTGTTAGGCGCATTGCAGCTACAAACAGACTGTAACAACACCCTCCTGCACCCTGACCCTTTTTCAACATACCAGTTTCAAACTCGTTACTCACTATCTCAAGTTGATATCAGGATACCAGTGCTTGCCCTGCCTTACTGCTATTCCTATGGTGCTTTAAATCAGATAAACGCAAATACAGTTTGACGGTTTGGTGATGCTTGTGTGCAGTATTGCACTAGTGATAAACACACGATTCATGATGTTCCTGTTTTCGCTTTCAGGTGTTGTCTGCTGGCCTCCATTGGTGTTGAGAACACGGTGATATTAGTACGGTCGTGGTCAGTTCCAGCAAACGGTCTGCAGAACATTACCCCTGAGACATGCTGACAATGTTGATGCCAAATTGATACCATTGATGCCAAATATGCTACATTCCCACACTGCCCAAAGCATTTGGATGAACAGTGATGACTATGATGTTGCTGAGGCAAAAGCATCACATGCTGCAGCCGCACAACTGACCGCTGACTCCAAGCAGCTGAGTGAGCTGTTACAATACGTCATATACATTCAGCATATCAAGACATGCATATGATTCATCTGAGGTATGCTTTTGGTTTACGTAGTGCAGCACAAGTAGCATGCTGTCATTTGCTGACTCAGAGATAACTCTTGACCTGTATGCCAACCTCTGTGTCAGGACATTGTCCCATGAAGGTACTTATATATATATTTGCCCCTGTAACACCTAGCCATACAAAGATTGTCATCTTTGTCATTTGACTCTAGGGATCGGCCTGTCCCCATGAGGTCAACCCATCCCGCAGCCTATCCCCGTTTAACTTGTGAGTCCTGTAGTCCTGTGCTGTCGTCACTCAATACTTCTCTAGCAGATTGCCGATACAGCTTGACAAGCTCGTTCTTGTAACATCCAGCCCGGTTGGCATGCTGCTGCCTTGGACGGTCATGTCACAGCTGGTTTGATGTTTTGCGCGTGACTCATTACAGTCGTTGTTTGCCGGTGGGTCAGCAGTCCAGCGAGTTCGTGGCCAGGCTCGACCAACACTGGAGAAAACCACCTGCAGTTCATGCAGAAGCTTATTGCCAGCTTTGTGTGGAGTCCTACCGTTCTGATCCGCATGAAGAGGTTACGTGGTTGTTAAACGGAGTAAACCTCTTGACTGGGCCCACCATTGGCTGCGGAGAACGCCCATTGGACGCGTCCCCTGACTGCTCCCTTGAGCAGTTAGGTCTGAACACACTTAACAAGCACTGGCCCAAGGCGAGGTCAGCAGCTGCTCGTGCTGCATTGCACTCTGCAAAGTTTGCCTGGACAGGGCCTCTCTATTTCGCTAGAGCGCTGAGAAATCGGCTGCCTCCTGAGATTTTGGACCGTGTGGTAGAATTTGCAACGTCCTATCAGCAATTGGTTTCAGCACCAAGCGATGTCCGTCAACATTGTCCACTCATTAGAAGGGCAAGGAAGGCCACAGTCACTCCAAAGGTACAAAATGTTCCTAACAGGAAGCGTGGCAAGAGGCGATATAAAAAATGAACAAATACTTGAGTCTTTTCATCCTCTGTTAGAAATGCAGTCTGATGTCTTGATCCTGCAGATGGATTCTGTTACCCAAGCTTGCACCACTCAGTCTTGTCACTGCAAGCTCAACATTTCAACCTTTGTGGTCAATGATGTAGGAAATTGCAGCATCTGAGAAACTGTCTGCTTAGTATGTGCATTAATTCAATCAGTTTTGTTGAGTAGCATGGATGTTGCAAGAAACATTGTTTGTACACTGGGTCCAATTTCTAGAACTTCCAAGATCTTGGAAGTGTGAGCACTTGACAAATTTCCAGTCACACCATTCAAGAACAGGTTACTAATTAGGCAGTTATTAATGGCCGCATAGGCCGCGTTCCTTACCTAGCAGCCTGTTACTTTGTACAATAGGCAAATATTTATATGTATGTGTCCTTCAAACAGCAATTTAGATACACTTGGAGACCTTTCATCACAAAACATGGTCCTGTCATGCAAGCCCACCAACTGCACACTGCACTTCAACAAAATGGTGAGAGATCGTCTCCTGCGTGTTTGAGGTTTGTGTGATACAGTGCAACCCATTGCATCATGCTTGCACGAAGACCTTTTACTCAAACAGTAGAGGCCACACAGTGTGCAACATAGACATTGTATTTGTGACCTTCATTGCCCCAGGCCACAAGGCGTGAAATGCCAGAAGCGCACTAATGCACCTTCCATGCAAAGTTTAGGTAGCTACGTAGTCACTCCGCTGACATACTGATGTATCTATACTTATGCAAAGCTTCCATGTGTATATATATACATAGGCAAGATACTGTGAAGATATCTTTTGCTCCTTGGGCAGACCATGTCGTGAAGCACTAATGTACAGTACATGTCTACTTATACTCATCTAAGTTTTTCAAGCATTCCATGAATGTACTTGAGCCATGCTCAGGAGTCCATCTTGGCAGCTGCGCTATGCTATAATCAGAGCCTAATTAGGACCAATGTATGATCATGCCCACATGCTACATCCAGTATCTCAGCACCATCAAGCTCACTGACCATCTCCGGCACAGTCATATCTTGCTGATAGCCTAACCCCAGGCGACCATTGTGTCCACTCCCCCATGCATAAAATTGCGTCATGGAGTTTAAGGTGTCATCGTGCGGCACATGGGCTGTCTCAGGATCAACAAAGAGGTCTTCTGAGGCCAGAACGCTGTGCACACGAGCCGCTGCCACCAGGGCTCTGTTGTTCTCTGGCAAACCAAAGATCTGCAGCAGAGCAACATCACGGTTCTGCGTGTAGGGGGAAAACAGCCAACTAATAAGTGGCTGTGTTGCCATGTACAATAACAAAGCTGAAGCAGCTACACGTCATTATATTCACAGGGGCACAGCTGTTGACATGTATAGCTGGTGGTGGCTTCAGCAGACAGGGCTGATGATCAGGTAATGTGTCAGCATGCTGTTGTCAGCCCACAGACCAACAGGGTTTATCTGCTGTAGCGCCATTGTACACAATTACCTAGCAAATTACCGGAGCAGTCAAAGCAGAGCCACACTCTTGATGGTGACGGTGGACAAAGAGCCAATTGACTGGTGACTCTATAAGTACGACTTGATACAACCCAGACAGGGGTTTGTGGTGCAAATGTGGTGCAAATACAAGCAGGATTGTGAAAGCAAAAAAGTCCATGCAAGTAGATCATACTGAGTCAGGGCCACAAACTCACCCAAATTTGCCTAGGGATAACGAGACGTTTGCGGCCTGTGACCAGAAGCAAGGGGAACGACGGCTTGACATGAAGGGCAATTTATGCAGCCCCAGCTTCTGAAGTCTAGGAAAAGCACACATGATATGCATTGAAGAAGAGGGGAGGAGGAGGAAGAAAAAGGGGAGGAAGAAAAAGGGGAGGAAGAAAAGGAAAGGGTGAGGAAGAGGACGCAGACAAAGAGAAACTCACTGGAGTGGGGTGAAGAACAGTATTGCTGCCCTGATGGCACTGCCCCAGGCCCAACTGCCCTGCAGCGGCCCAGCCCCAGGCCATGACATCTCCCTTGTGGTTCACCCCCAAGCAATGCCCCAGCCCTGCTGCTACCTATCCAGCGTCACAAGTTGCAGTCAGCAGGGAACACTAATCAAGCATCGCATACAAAAGCTTGAGGCTGATCATTGTTGCAAGGCTTTGGCGCGTCCTGAACACTATGTGTATGTGAGGTGGAGTATTCAAGCATGCCTACAAAAGAATCCAGGTACCGCAACAATTGTCAAGCTGCCATGGAACCATGGCTGCACATGAGACGCGCTCCTTGTTGCTGTTGCTGAAGGAGCACTGCAGCTGGTGTTGCTGCTTTGTCAAGACTCTTTTGGAGGAGCTGCATGGAATCGCATTTTACGGAGGCTGGCCACAGTATATCGTCCTTGGGCAAACATGAACAGGTGAGCCGACAGCATTGCGGTAATAGGTGTGCACCTTAGTGAAGATGATATCTGCCCCTTCTTCGTCACGAACGATCCATGCAGCAGCATCAGCGCTTGTTTCCTGCACCCCCATGCCACCTGCTCGGCCCAGCTGGCACAGAGAGTTGTCTCCAAAGGCATATACTTGCCCATTTTGGGCAACAGCTAGTGTGTGGTCCAGGCCACAGGCTACCTGTGCAGAGATGCAGGATGGTAGTCGGTGCATGTACAATGTGCAACATGCTCAACCCTTGGGTTCTGTCTTTCATCCCATCTGGTTCAGACAGCATGATCTTTGTCTCTTGAACCTGAAGCTGCTGTCAAAACAACAGCTGCTTGTACAAATTACGGCAAACCATATCAGGCAAGTGACAGAGCTGAGATGGGCTTGCAATTTTGATGGTTGTGGCATGAATGCAATGCAGCACAAGAACAGCTTGCTTGTGGTCTGCTTGGGGAGGCTTTGCAAGGTATCCTACTGTATCTGTACCATAACAAAATGAGTCATTCCAAGATCTACACGGCTGCCTCAAGGCACCACACAAAGTCAAGGTACACAAATGTAATGATACAGTTCCATGCAGTGGCCTGCTTCTTCAATGGAGCGCACCTGTTTGATCTGGACAGAGTTGAGCAAATGAGCTGGCTGTGGCTGCCAAACCAGACGGTCCATCACTGCTGCCTGTTCGTCCTGCAAATCAGTTGCGCTGCATGTTGAAGGTCCGGTAATCAATGCCTGCTGCGGTACTGGGCGCAGCTCAGCAGTATGGCTGTGCAGTTACCTGAGCTTGGGAGGGTGCAAGCGAATGGCCCAGACGGCCATGCTGTGGGTAGCCCCAGCTGAACAGCTGCCCATCCTCTGTAAGGCATGTACCAAAGCTGTCATGGAGGGGTTGCTTTCCTGAAGGGTGCCTTGTTACATAGGGTGCAGCGGTAAATGGCATAAGCATCATCAGACTGTGCTATGGGACTGCTGGCTGGGGAAAAGAGCAAGAAGTGGGATTTGAAGTATCAGCATAATTGTCAGCATGGTCTGTGAAGACAGATGAAGAGAATGTGGTACACGCTGTGTTGGGTACGCTTGCAATGACGTTGTTGAAGTATGTTCAGCTACCATAGCAACCATGTGAGAGGCACGCAGATTTGTGTTGCTGGTATAGCAGGGCATTGCAGCAATCAGTGTCGACTTGCATGTTGGCTTACCTCGTAATGCACAAGCATGACCCCAGCCAGCAGATACTTCAGTGATGCCTTCTAGGCCTGGCAAACGCTGTGGCTTCAAAGCCTCAACAATTCCTTGGCCTAAGCCCAATTGCCCTCGCCTGGAACTGCCCCAGCCCCAGACTGTGCCATCTTCCAAAACAGCAAAGGAAGCCACTCCTGAAGCTGCTGCACTCGTTACCTGTAGTGCCAAAACAAAACCTTCAATGTGTCTAGTGTTACAGCTTATGTGCGCATACAAGATCAGCATGATGCACCTTAAACTTGGCAAGAGCATCAACAGCGGCTGGGGTTGCAGCAGACTCCAGTGGCTGCAACGCCTGTCCCAGTTGTCCTTCATTGTTGCGCCTGTTCGCCGTGAACAAAGTCACTCATTGACACAGAGTCAATCTGGCAGCTGTGCTATGTTCAAACAGGAGTACAAGCCTGCCTTACCCCCAAGTAAACAGCTTGCCCTCCAGATTGATTGCCAAGCTGTGGTAGTGACCAGCAGCGACTTTTGCTATGTCCTTGGTAAGGTCAACTTCTTCGGGATCGTAATTGTCCCCAAGGCTGCTGCAGCCCAATGCACCCTGGACACTGCATCAGCTTCAACGTTGACCAGCGCACAAGTAGAAAGCTTTGTGCATGCGCAACAAGAGCAAAGACTGCACCTGTGACCCTTCTCCGAAGGACAAGACAGCTGTGTGGTAGCAACTGAGCAGAGTTTGGAGGCGCTTTCCTAGCAATCGTCGGGCTAGCATGTCGGTCATTCAGGGTGACTGGCGCATACGGCATGCTGCATGTATGTGATCGTAACAGCTGGAACGGTACACAAGTAGAAAAGCATGGCCTAGGCTCAGTAAATGTGTTTTCAACGTCCTATTGAGCGCTTGCGTCGTTTAGCACGTTCGTTGACTCTTGATGGCAGGCCCTCATTGCGGTCATGCTGAACCAAGCTTAGTTTGGGATTCCCAGTCAATTTTCGCTAAATTTTGCTTTGACCTGCCCAATGAAGCAAGGTATGTAGCCGTGATATGCCCTCCCTCAATCAGGCTTTGCTGTGCACGGTATGTACAGCTCTGATGCACCATAATGGTGTAACAAATGGGGCCATTTTGCAGCTGTCTTTGCAGACTTGCAGCACAGGTTGAGCTTCGACTACGAGTTCTTTGTGACGCTCGGTGACGTGCGGCTTCTTGCTCCATCCAGTAATCAGGCTCTCAAGGCAGCAGAGCAACGTTAAGGTTGCGGGGCAAGCCAGGGCAGGTCCATTATCGGACGTGCCAGGCATGGCGACTCAGAAAAAGGTGTGACCGGAGTGTTCTTCAGACTGCCAGCCATACTTGCGGCAGCATAGCTCATCGGTCTGTGATTGATTGGCAGGTGTATCCAGGGCTCATCGAGCTGGACCCCGAGGACGCCGTAGTTGTAGTCAACTACGAGGTAAGCCTGACTTTATTGCAGCATTTGCTGTCTACTTGCAGCCTACCAGACTCTTGAACATTCTGACGACGAGAAGTTGTTCCGCTGTCACAGACACATGACATTGAGATTGGCAGCGATGGGACACAAAAAGTTGTGGGCAGGACGCCCGGCATCAAGCAGTAAGACAGTCTCCTCCCTGCAACTGCAATCCAGGATTCTGAACCTTGAAATGGAGCCCACAACTCAACCAAAATCAGTCTGTATTAACAACATATTGTCATTATGTTGAGATCATGGCTGCAGGATCAAAATCAGGCCTTTGCCAAATGAGAGAGACATTCCTCAAGTGGCACAGGAGCTGACTAAAAAGTGTAGGCTCATCAGCGCATCCAAGGTCAGTGCAAGCCAATCATCTTGTGCAGAGTGCAGTGAGACCACAGCCTGAAATGAGCTTGGCACAGCTTTGGTGCGGAAATTCTGTGATCACGCTTCGACACCGAAATGGGTGCCTGACGCAGGTAGGGCGCGTGGAGGAGCTTTTGCATGAGCTGGTGGATAGAGAGAGCATGAAGCCTGGGCCCAGCTCTAGCCAGTCTTCTGCTGCTTATGTGCATGGCTTCAGTAAGGCCTTCAGCAGTGCTTTTCGCCTAGATTTGTCATCCTCAGCTTGCAGTCTTCACACAATAAAGCTGCAGCAACATCATGTCGCCTGTCTGTCTTTTACTTGACTACACAGGGTCTCAGCCATGCTGTGAAAGTCAACCACAGTGGCCGGTCTTGTCCAGCATCTGCAGCAGAAGCAGCAGCATGCCATGAGCTTTAGCAGCAGCAGCAGCAGCAGCATGCCATGAGCTTTAGCAATAGCAGCAGCAGAGGCAGTGACAGTGGCCTGCAAGCACAGTGTTAGCATCTGCTGACCAAGGAATGTATAAGTGGGCATTGACTGTGTGCCTGTACCCCCTCCAATGGGCAGCCCACTGTGTTGCTGAGCTGCAGTGTTGTTTGAAAAAGCAGGAAATGCTGCATGCAGAGCGTCACAGCGTGAGGTGTTTACATTGTTAGGGCGTTGAGCCAGATAGCAGGACAGAAAGGAAGAGCTGTTGACATCAGAAAGCAAGCACAGGAGTTGCTTGACAACTTGCAGTGCTGAAGCAGCATGGCACAAGTGCAGCATCAGGCAGAGCTATGGTGCAGCAGCTTGATGCAGCAGCTTCAACCAGAGAGGCAGTCAATCTGAATGTTGCAGTATACAATACTTGGGGCACCAGACAGCACTGTTTGCCTTGCTGGCAGGACAGAGCACAGCATGCCATAGCAGAGCACAGTGCGGGCACAGCACAGCACAGCACAGCACAGCACAGCACAGCACAACTTCTGTCTGTTTGCTCTGTGAGCCCAGCATTACATGAGCTGCATGGAAATTGTATCTGGCTGCTCATCCATCGGTCATATGTGTTTGCAGAACACCGCAATTTGACCAGTTTTGTGAACCTGTCTGCAAATCAAAGCAACTCCAATCTTTTCACAAAAATGGGCAAGTGGCATGCAGGTGAGCTTGACAGGCAGCAGCTGTGGCAGCGCAATCAGGACCGGCCAGCCACTGCGTCAAGGCAACACTCCATTGACAGTGTACGCCTTGAAGAGCTGGACATCTATATTGTAAGTCACAGCCTGGCACATTTAGCCGTATTGAATTTGCACGTATTGCAGACAGGACGTCTGCTGCTGTGATCAGCATTCCACATTATACTGGACTAGTCCGGGAGTACGTAACAGGTGTTGCAGTGCAGCAATTCCGCAGACAGTGTTACAAGAAGTGATCAACTCATACGGCAGAACAGAGATGTGTCGCAACAGAGCCTGAGCCAACTTGTCAAAGCATCGCATTCATCTGTGCTTTCAAGCCAGGATGTCTGATGAGTCACGACTGGCCGCACAGCCCAGACTGCAAGGCACTCAATGAAAAACAACATGATGTAAAGTAGTTCATGTGCTACAGGAGAACTTGTATGAGGATGATGTCAAGGACAAAGCCAGAGCAGCCAACTGCATTGCCACCCTGTTCAGACAAGCCCAACATTTAGAGCCCCTACTGTCCCATGCAACCCTGTTGCCAACCCTGGCTAGGGTTCTGCGCGATGACGGCAAGCGCAGTGTAGATCTGTGCGTGGGGATCCAGTCGGTATGGTTGGTGTTGAGCAATTTCAGCCAATTTCACCAGTTGCTGGTGGAAAACCAGGTTGGAGTGTTGACAATAGACATTCTTGATCTGGAAATCAAAAGGACTGAGCACAGGGTCAAGGTAAGGTGATGCCCATGTCAAGCATGCATGAGGCTGATGCTTGACCTGAAGTGCGCCAGCATCGCCAAACAATGGTCATGAACGAACCATTCGCCATGTTGGTGGTTGAGATGTGTTGTTTGGACAGCAGCCTTTCCAGCAGTTTCAGCTGAAACACTCTTGACATCTGGAGACATGCGGCAGCAGGCGCTGACAGCGTGGTAGCAGATTGGGGCTTGCCCCCCTGCATATGAAGCTGCACTTACAAGGAAACAAACCCTCGCCTGCTCACTGAAAATCTGAAAGTTAGAATCGAGCACCTAACAGACAAAGCTGTGTTCAGTCATTCCACCAAGCTCAAGTCTGTTGCTGACCATGAAACCAGCAGTGCAGCAGCCAACACCCCCAAACATACCTTGCTTGATGTGCAGGAGGAGGGTGTTAGTATAGCAGCAGCTGCTGTGAAGGAAGCCCAGGGTCTTGCCAGTGAGAAGGAGCGCAGATTACTGGCAGTGACGCAGAAACAGGACAAGCTGCTGTACCTGTGTGCGTATCTACTGCTTAACCTGTCTGAAGACCCAGACATAGAGCGCAAGATGCAGAAGAAGGTATGCTGATAGCAGGTCTGGGTCTGGCCTCTTCGGCAGGCTGTACTTCATCCCCTGTCTGTACACCAACAAGAATGTGGTGAGCATGCATTTGAACATTTTTGTGGGTACCTTCACAGTATCTCATTATTGTCATGCGATGTTGTTGCTGGTCGTACTTTGTCAATACGTTTCTTTCTACATGTATTGGTGCATTTGTTGACCAGGGCGTCCCCTACCTAACCTCCACACATTGCAAGTTTTGTTGGATCGTGTTGCATCATGTAGTAACTTGCACTACATCTGCCATCAGCTTGCAAACACTAAAGCATCTGAGCTTCCTGTTCACTGTATGATGATGCCATGCTCTCAAGAACAGAAATCAGGGGCTGCAGCTGCCACATGTCTATCACATTGCACCTTCAAGAAGCACAGACCCTGATGCCATGCTGTTGTCAAGTGCCACTCCTGCCATTCCTGCTGTGTGACATCACTGAGCTGCCAAGATTGGAGGTGTCAAGAATAGACACCAGGGCTACAATCGCTACATGTCTATGACATGCACTTCCAAACCCTGACACCAAGCTGCCATCCAGTGTCACTCCTGCTACTCCTGATGCAGATGCAGGGTGTTGTGTACCTGTGAAGATACGCACTCTCAGGAAGTAACGCCCCTGAGCCATGCTTTTGCCCACTGTCACTCTCACCACTCCTGATGCAGGGCACCGTTGTGTACCTGGTAAAAATGCTGGACCGCACCAACATAGAGCTGCTCATACTGTCCACAGCCTTCCTGAAGAAGCTGTCCATCTATCAGGAGAACAAGGACCAGATGGCCGCCTGTGATGTGGTGCCGCGCCTCGTTACACTCATGGCCACTGACAATGACGTATTACTCATGGCTGTGCTGCGCCTGCTGCACAACCTGTCTTTTGACCGGAGCCTCAAAGATGAAATGGTCAAGCAGGGATTGCTACCAAAGGTGACAACTCTATCTGTTGGGTGAGCTGTGACTTCCTGCTGGTGAAGCATTGCAGCTGAGACACAGAAGATGTGCCCCTGGCTATGCGGCAGTTGCTGCACAGCTTGACTATGTGTGTATTTCCATCATTGATCTGCGTTCGGCAGATGAGTATTTCCTTTGAGGGAATCATAACATTCTCACTTGGATTTGTTTTGGTCCATTGTATGGTTCAGGAAGGAATGAGTGCTCATGCGGCAGCAGGATGTTTTTGCAAGTGCATGCTTGTGTTGCATGAGCTATTGCTCAAAGCTGTGCTGGCTTTGTGTATTGCCTAAAACATATACAATGTGCGTCTCATAACAATGCTTTTCGTCTTGAGCTGCTACATAGATGCGCATGGACACTCGTCTTTCCTGCCAACCTGCAGCAGGCAACTCAAGAACATTTGTGTAGGAAAAGAATTTCATTAAGCTACATCACATTCTTTCAGTAATGTTAGGCATGCTTGCAATTACCCCGCAAGCAGCCAGCATTTTCCAGAAACTTCCAGAAGCTCTGATCTGCCCCTGTCATTGTTTCCATTGCTGTTCTGCAGGCTGTACAGTTGGTGAGGCAGGTGGCCTTTCAGCAGGTTGCTCTGGGTCTGCTGTACCATATCTCTCAAGACGACCGCCACAAGTCTATGTTCATCTACACAGATGCTGTGACGGTCATGCTGGATCTTCTGATGCATGTGGATGACCTCACCACCACCCCTGAGCTCATAGCCCTGGCTGTCAACCTTACACAGAACGACAAAGTAACGAGCCAGTAGCGCAGCCGCGTCGACGACGTCTCGACCCTCCGAGAGCTGCGAGGCAGCCCGGAACGCCAGCTTGGCAGGCTCTAGCGGATTTTGTGGAACTGAGCAGCAGCACTGACAACGATTTCGACCCTAGTATGTGTGATTCTCTTTGGGATTGCGCTTCCAAACTATGTTGACTTCAGACAGGTCTGAATGCTGTCCTGTCTGTGCCTAGATGCCAGTAGCTCAAGCAGTGAAGAGCACGATGAAGAGGATGGCTCTCCTGCAGTATTTGCTGCACGGCCTGTCAAAGACTGGATCAGTCTAGATTTTGGCATAGTGCGAGATCAAGCTGCAAGCAAGGTCTGTCGGCAACCTGCAGCTGTCACAGCATTCGTATGCATGACTGATGACATGCAGAGCATGCATCGTGATGCTTCATTGTACCATGCTGCACCACTGGACACTGCTGCAATTGCACAACAGTCAGCCATTGCACTCCAATGGCTTATCTACCTCGTGGCCTTGACAAAGCAGAGTACATGACAGTTGTAAAAGGAGGTTGGTCTACACATGGGTTGCCTATATACTGCAGGGTGAGCACCAGCTTGATGGTCTTCAGATGCCATTGGCAGATCAGAGAGCCTCAAATGGGCACTTGTTTTGTCAAGAAGTTGGTGATGTCCCCGACAAGACAGTGCTACCCCTAAAGTTCCCACTGCACCTTGGTTCCCTAAGTCTACCAGTGTCGGTGAGGCTGGTCATAGCAGCAACAGTAAAGCTGCTGAGCTACATGATGCAGCTTAGTCTGCGTCGATGGGCAAGCACATGGCCCAATGATGGCACCTCATAAACAACCTTTTGTTTTCAAGTACTGGTGCACACGTTTCTACACAAAAAACTGCTCCCTTCCATGCTTTTCTCTGAAATGTAGGCATATGCACATCAGCCGTGTGTCCATGCAATGGTATGGTTGTAGGAATTGAAGACTAGAGGTGCATCTGCAAGGGCTGAGTGCAGCTGCAAGTTTGGCGTGGGAAACAACTTTACAGACTACACCACTCTCACACGTGGGATGCTGTGGGCCATTAGCTCGTAAGGAATTGCCTTTCTCTATATCCCAAACAATGACTTCCATGGCAAAGCTGTTTGTACAAAATGCTGTATGGCAGATCCCACATTGCTACCTGTTCACTTTGGGTCTCCATGCTTGCACCCTGAGGACTTCCCTGCAGTGTTCATCAGGCGCGACCTATCTGCAATGGTGATAGCCGCCTCATTGCCAGCAAAGCTTACTTACACGGTCGCATGGGTGCAGGCAGATGAGCATGCGTTTGTACACTACATCCAAGGTACGCTTTTAAGTTGCCTTTCTGCACACAGGACAGAGCGCTTAGCCGCATAGCTTGAACATGATGCAATGCTGTCCAAGACTGCACACTTGCACAGTCTCATCTTCATGATGACCATATACATACCAATCTGCTCTTATGATGGTATTGTGTGCTCAAGGCCACAGTGAGTTCTTTATATGCGAACCACATTGCACATGATCACAAGCACAGGTTGACTGCATCGCCTGTTGTCGGCCATATTGAACTGTGCCTTCACAGGTTCTGTATCCTTTTGCAGAAGAAGGATGCTGTGCATGTAGCAACAGTGGGACGCGTACCAGCAGCCAACTCAGCTCTTGGACAACTTCTATATCACCTAGTGGAATTGCAAGGTGAGGGTCATATAGAGGTCAAGGCAAAGCTGGCGCCAGGACCAGCACACCCAGAGCTTGTCAAAACAGCAGACTTTCCAGAACCGCCTGTGCTGAACAAGCCCATGCATGCTGTTGTTGATGTCTTCCTGTTGGAGAAGGCAATACTTGCCGATGGGCAGGACGCCAGCCAGCTGAAAGACAAAAGGCACTCCAGAGGTGGCAAGGTGCACAGCAAAGTGCCAAACCCATGGCATGCCAACGCACGTCACATGGCACCGGTCCTCAACTGGATGCTGCTGACAGCCTCTGAGGGCCTGCAGATTGGCCCTGACAGCGATGGTCTCCTCAACTTCTGCGACAGCACAGCTAGTCTCACCAGCGCAGCATCTCAGCCTCAGCCTCAGCCTCAGGCAGAGCTCTTGCAAGACGCCTCAGAAGGAACCAATGGCCTCCTTGCAGCAGCAGATCATGCAGCAGAAGACAGCCAGGGTCCATCAGATGCGCAGGGGCAGTCAGGAGCAGCCCCAGTGACAGTGCAGCAGATGCTGGACTCGGTTGCATTATCGGATGATGCCCCCAGGGCTGTGGCCCCTAGTGCATTGCGCACTGTGCCCAAGCAGTTCCAGCTGCAAGGGTTGTACTGGATGCTTGCTCGTGAGCGCCAAGGAGATGCTTTGGGCAGGTGAGCCTTGCTTTCTGCCTGTTTTTCACTTCTGCTGCTTTGTAGCTCCCTACCAATCACATATACTACCTGTTGCAGCGTGATATTTGAAGCGCGTTGCTGTTTTACGACAACTGCCTGACTGGTGCCTGTTTGGCCTGTACAGTCCGGGATCTTTGCAACACATGTGCCCCTGAAAGAGGTCCCCACAGCATTTGGCAGCTTTCAGCAAATCAATGTTTGCTGGTTGCAGCTCTGCTGCAGAGCTCTGTTGCAGAATTTTGACAAAATGCAGACAATTCTAGTGCAGATGGCTGCTGCTTTCCCAGTATGCTTCATTGAGTTTTGAGGCAGCCAAGTAGGCATGTGTGCCCTTCAAAGCAGCATGCATCTTTTGTGTCAAGCCCACAGCTTGTGGCAGGCATGCTGTTCACTCTTGTTTCAGCAAAAAGGTGGTGCTACAGCAAGATAGCTCTGACTTGCAGATCAGCAGGTCTTGCTTCTGAGCTTCTAACGTAACAAAGCTTTTGGTTCTTAAGATAAACAGCATCTAAGGCATTTGTCACAGCCGTGCATTTGACTTGCAGGGGACGGCCACAACTGCATCCAGAATGGATGCAGCTGCTGACGGCTGACAAGCAGCTGGTGCTCTACAGTTGCTGCTTAGACAACAAGCATCTGCAGCATTGATAACAGCTATGCTTTTGACTTGCAGGGGCCAATTGCACCTGCATCCAGAGTGGATGCAGCTGCTGACAGCTGACAAGCAGCTAGTGCATTACAACCGCCTGGCTAATTACTTCTCAGACACGCTGGTTGCAGCGCCTGTGGGCGGCACCTGTGGAGGCTTCCTGTGTGATGAAATGGTGAGCAGCAATGCTGAAGAAGTGCCAGCATTGTGCCTCAGGATTGACTTGCTTTCTGAGAGATCACAGGACATATGATCTGACAGAAGAAGGATGTGAGTTCAAGCCAAGCACATACTTGCTGACATGTTTGGTCTCAGGTGCCACTTTGTCTGTGCATAGCTGGCTTTCTTGCATCGGCCTGCTCTTTGTCCCTTTCACCACATGCGATAGCCGTGTATACAAGTGCAACAGTCCAATTGGAAACTGAACACATCTTATCTCAACCCGCACATTTGCTTTACATTGCGCACACCTTTGAACATGTGCAAAGTTAGTCAGTGCAGTGTGTGGTTGGGCTAGGGTTTGGGGAAGACTCTACAGAGTCTGATGCTGATTCTGGCCAACCCAGCTCCGGCTTCCTGGCCAGTACTGAATCTGGACAAGCACAACCATGACAAGGGGGAGGCGTTGCCCATCAAGACCACCCTCATTGTCATGCCGGCCAACCTGCTGCAGCAGTGGCAGGATGAGCTCTCCAAGCATGTGCAGGAGGGGGCCCTCAAGTGGTGGGTCATGTTGCCATGCTGCCTTGCACAGCCATCTTGTTGCACGCCTGTTGTATGCATACGTAGCCACTGCTGTCTCAATGTCTCAAACCCTCTGCTACCGCTGCCTCACTGTCTCAAACCCTCCGCCACCGTTGTCTCACCATCTTGAACCCTCTGCCACTGCTGTTCCCAATATTTGAAACCCATTGCCACTGCTGCCTCACCATCTGGAACCCTCTGCCACTGCTGCCTCACCATCTTGAACCCTGTGCCAGCCATCGGTTTGCTGTTGCTTCTGCATTGTTGCAATGCATGTCATGCCTGCCAGTACCACACTGGCAGTTGCAGATCGCGCTTCTGAGTGCATCAGCTAACATGAATGCAAAGGTGTGTCATGCACAGCAAGAAGATGGCTGCGATCAGTGACCCAGTGAAGGCTCTCTGCTTTGTTCCTCATAATGCACATGATAATCGATGACAGGACCAAGCAGGCATGCTGCCTGCTGACTGCCTGTCCTTCCGCCAGGTGTGTGTATGACGGCAAGGCTGACTACCTGGCAATGTCCCAACAACAGCCGAAGAAGAGCAGTAGGGCAGCAGGCGGCGCGTTAGCAGTGCAAGAGCCAACCAGGGTGCTTACAAGGAGGACCAGAAGCCAGAGGGACCCCGCTGCAGAAGGGGGGTTTGTGAGCCTGGTCAGACCCATCTGGTGCCTGGACCCCAATGGCAGCCCTGTGCAGATGCAGCAGCAGGACATTGCCCTCATGACCTATGAGCAGCTCAGGAAAGAGCTCAGTGCATCTGACAAGTGAGGCTGCCACTTGCTACATGAGCGTCATTTGCTGGCATGCAGCTTCCAGGTCAAACTGTGTGGTGCGACCGTCTGAGGCAGATTCAGCCCTTGATCACTCTTAAAGCCGGCCAAAGGTTGACACTATTACCTTTGCAACATCAGGCACAGGACCTGAGGCCTGTGTCTTCCCACTACAGTGCCCAATGATCAGTGCTGTGTGTTGTTGACCTGCTTTGCGACTCACTGAAGTCTGTGTGCTCCTGAATTCTGGCCCCAGAAAAGCCTACTTGGGTTTCATCATCTGACAGCTGTCAACCAACTGCTGTGACAAATAGGTGCCCGCTGCTGCAATTTGGGTTCTGGCGTGTGGTGCTGGATGAAGCCCAGCTGGTGGCCACCACCAGCAGTGTGGCTGCCCAGATGACTTCCAGCCTGTGGAGGCGCCATGCCTGGGTTGTCACAGGCACCCCCATCACTGCACGCCTTGAAGAGATCCAAGTAAGACACATGCAGCATCATCCATCCATAATTCACACCCCATGCGCTATGCCTGGGTTGTCACAGGCACCCCCCCTCACTGCACGCCTTTTGAAGAGATCCAGGCATGGGACATGCAGCATCACCCATCCATCAACAATGTACACCCCATGCGCATTTTGCAGTTTTGGCTGCTCAGATATCTCTACAATACAGAACTGCCTGGTACCAGGCCCCGGGCATTCTTGAGTTCAGATTTTCACTGCAAAATGGGTGAAGAAAGAAGTGACATTTCTGCATCCCAAAGAGCTGCTGATCTGTCTGGTGATGCCTGTGATGGCAAGCCTGGGATTACATCTCTTTTACACACCCAGATTTAACTTTGTCTAACAATCTCAGCAAGGCGTGAACCCTACGCTTTGTGTCACAGCATGCTGCAGCTGATGTGCTTGTACAGGCCTGTCATCAGCACTAAGCTGTCGCTAGCACATCTGTTACTGCATGTCTTGGAGAGGGCAGATCACAACCTTTGCGGTGTTAGCAATGCTTCAATAAATAATTCATGACCATGTGCTGCGGTTAGACCATTCCAGCAGCTCAGTTCACGCTCTGCTTGTCAATCCCTGAGCTCATCGCCAAGGAGCTTGTCCTGTGATGGCAAGTCTCCATCAAGAAACTGGCGAGTCCTTGTTCTGTTGCACAGGGTTTGTTGGAGTTCCTGGCGTATGAGCCCTTCTATCACAGCATGGTGTGGAGGAGCCTTCTGCATGGGCCTCTAGAAGGCAAGCACCCAGAAGGCAGCCTCCCTCTACGCAGCCTGATGCAGGGAATCATGCTACGCCGCACCAAGGCCCATGTTGGTCAGTCTTCCCCAATCACTTGTGCATACAAATGCCTGACACACCACTCATGTGAGCCAACAACACAGCGTGACTGCACGTGACGTGTATGCTCATGCTAAATTAAGCTGCCTCTAGTTTGGGTGGTCACTTTCTGCTCAACATGTGTGCTCAGTCATCAAATTTTGCTGTGTGCAGCACATATGTTGTGCACTCTCAGGCCCCCTGTTGTTGTGTGCTGCTGCTCAGTCTGGTGCTGCTCAGCAAGCAACACCTGTGGCTGACGCTGTTGTTGCCTGGTGCTACTCTGCAAGACACATGCGTCTAATGCTGTTGTCGTCTGTCCTGCTCAGCAAATGACACCTGTGGCTGCTGCTGTTGTCGCCTGGTGCTGCTCTACCAAACACATGCGGCTGATGCTGTTGTCGTCTGGTGCTGCATTGGTGCTGTAAAGTACCGAGTTCTGCAAGCCTGTCTAGATCACTGGGCTTTAGTCATAATGACTGTTGCTGTATGGCACACATGTAGGAGTGTATGGCCCACAGACATTCAACTACAGTAAGTGATTGCTGTGGCTGATACTGTTATTGTCTGGTGCTGCTCAGCAAAACACACCTGGGGCTGATACTGTTATTGTCTGGTGCTGCTCAGCAAAACACACCTGGGGCTAATGCTGTTGTCGTCTGTGCGGCTCAGCAAGTGACAGCTGTGGCTGATGCTGTTGTCGTCTGTGCTGCTCAGCAAGTGACAGCTGTGGCTGTGGCAGGTGGGCAGCTATCCCTGCCGCCCTGTGAGCACACAGACAGGTGGGTGAGCATGAGCAGCGTGGAGCGCTCCTTCTACGACAGGCTGCACAAGCAGGTCGTCAGCACCCAGGCTCAGCACCAAGCCAGCCAGAAGAAACGCCGCCCGGCTGGCAGCAGCCGCAACCCAACTAGGTCAGTGTGCCCATGTCCTGTGTGATGTACCAAAGCTTGATGGTGTACTCACCACCCTGAATGGCACAATTACGGCTGTTGCTATGACCGATGGGAACTTGTGCATGTGCAGACAGAGTTCTGCTGCTAAGCCGGTGCCAAGTCATGTGCCTTGACAATCTCTTGCAGGCGTTTCCTTTACAAGAAGCATGCCATAGTCAGAATGTCATGAGCTAGCACAACGGCATGTGGTCATGAGCTGGCACAGACACATGTGGTCTTGCTGCAGCATTGCTGGGCAGCTATCATGCCTGTCCATTTCTGCTGTCATGCCCAGACAGTCTGCATTGCAAACACACGTCCCTGTGTATGTACTGTGTCACCCCTTCAGAACACCTGCAGACTGTCGGCCCTTGACAGGATGCTGTTGTGGCTGCAGCATAGCTGGGCGGCTGGTGCGGCAGTTCACAGAGCTGCGGCAGTGCTGTTGCCACCCCCAAATTGTGCGCACATCAGACAGCATGCTGGGCAGGGACCGGCTGAGCATGCAGGACATCATGGCGCGCCTCACCAGCAAGGCCTACATGGAGTATGACCAGGCTGCACGAGCCCATGTGACGGCACGCTTGCTCCAAGAAGCCGTTGCTCTTCCTGCAGGACACAGGCCCAGTAAGTGAAGTTGTCGTGCTGTTTGACAGCAGTCGCAGAAAGCTAGGTTGTATTTTGAGGGCTGTAGCTGCAGCTCTGTTTGTGCCTGGTGCTTTGCCAAGAAACACTGTTTGAGAGCCCATTTCAGCATGAAAGCATGCTTTGATGCGTGACCACTCCATGATTTTGGGGCATGCATGCATCAATGTACAGCGGAATTTCAGCGCATAATCCCTTCATGCTGCATAAGATACCACTGGCATGTGCACACAGTCTGCAGCCAAACTATCACAGCTTGTGACTCTGTGGCGTGATGAGATGTGTCATGCTTGAGAATGGCACTCAAGGGTTAGGGCGTAGGGTTTGATATAGCTTCATGCAGGCAGTTTGCTATGTCTAGGTTTTGAAGCCTGTTTGGAAGAGACCTTCGTTTGTCTCCGTGCAGGCAGTGCGTACATGGAGGTGATGCAGCAGATCTCAGCAGCGGTAGAATCTGCCTCCCAATTGGAAGTGGCTGAACTTCTGGACGACCGTGCATCAGACGGCTCTTTACCCATTCCACCTGTTCCCAACGGCAATGCAGAGGGCAAGGGCCCAGCAGCAGCAGCTGTTGCTCGCCTGTTGAAACGCAAAACCGTTGGGAATGGTGAAGGGGTTGAGGAGGGAGCTGAAGGGTCACAGCTGCCCAATGCCAAGCGTCAAAGGGCAGATGAGCAGCACCTTGAAAGGCAGGATGGCGCAGCTGCAGGCACTGCACCTGGAGGAATCAGTGAGTCTGAGCCTGACCAAATGCAAGAAGCTTCTGAAAGCACAGCACAGGAGAACAGACCGAGCAGCTTGTCCCAACCTGCTGGTCATGATCTAGCAGCGTCAGTCAGCAGAAGCCTTGATCCATCAGGGTCAGAGGTGACAGTCTCTGCTGCTCATCAAGCAGACGCTGATGCTGCAATCCCATCTGGACATTCAGCCACAGATGCCTCCACCAACGCAATGTCACATGATCACTCTAGGCCACATGACGCTGACGAAGCAGGGCCAAGCATGGCATTGCCTGAGCAGGATGCAGCACATGGTTTGGATCAGCCAGGGGCGAGTATTGTCTTGTCTGATCCAGCCGCAGCTAATGGCCTGCACCCACTAGGACCAAACACAATGTCCCCTGATCAGGTCGCGGCCAATGGCCCTGAGCCGCCAGGCCCAAACACAACGCTGCCAGATCAGGACGCAGCCAATGCCCCTGAGCAACCAGGGCCAAGCACACAATTGCCTTACCAAGGGCAAGAAGAGGAGGTGAGTCATGAACTGAAGGAGAAGAAGGAGCAAGCTAGGAGCAGAAGCAGAGCATGGAGGAAGGTTCTTCTGGACAGCTTGGACCTGCTGGCTGAGCTGACAGCAGCGGCAGCTGCTGCTGCTGCCATTGATGACTCTGATCACTTAGACCTTGCACAGGACTGCCAGGTACGTCTTGGGGTTTGTCAACTCTGGGTATACAGCACTATGGCTGCATGGTGCTATGCTGGTGCATCTGCACACAATGACTGGCTGCACCACAGGGTCAACTGCTATGCAAACCATGCATTCTCTCAACTGTGGCATTTCTCTCATCATTACAGACAAATGTGGCCTTCCAAGATGCGTGTTGCCTCACCACACTAACATCAATCTTGCTCACCACACCCAGATCACATCGTGCTCAAGACTGCAACATTCCATATTTTGCAGTGTTGAGGTGGTGTTTGTGCTGTCATGCTTCCCATGCCTTTGCAAATGTACTGAAGGCTCAACACGTGGACATGGCTGAGCAAAGCATGCAATGTATCATAGTTCCACATTGCATGCAAGACATTATGCACACAGACCCTTGTACTACATATCAAGCATAAAAGGCTTTTCAGTTCTGATTGACCCACTCAGGCAGCTACGCAATGACCAATATCAACAAAACATATAATGCAAGAAATCACAGAATACTACATGGTGCTACAGGTGCTAGAAGAGGAGTCCACGCAGCTGAGGATAGACTTAGGGCTGGTGCCAGAACTGGGGCTGCAACCTGAAGAGGCCCCTAGGTTCAGTAAGCGGGCGCGCCAAATGGCCCCTGAGATGGAGCTGGGAGCTGATGCGGCTGTGCACCTGTCTGAAGCCCATGCTGCTGACCTCAGGTCTGTCTGTGCATCCCTCTGAGGCCCTTGCTGACAAACTCACCTGCCTGTGCATTGCTGCATGTCCCCTGTTGAAACTTGTCACCATGAGGCTGCTATGTACTTAGGTCCTTCTGCATGTTTCAGATCTCCCTCAACGCTGCTCTGAGGCTTGTGTTGCAGTGCTTGATGCCTGTGCATTCCTGCACGGCAGTCAACATTGGTGAATGAGCGGTTAGGTTTTTTACAGGGCTGCTTGACCCAGTTCTGACTGAGCAGGGATATATGCTGGTAATTCTAGACCTGGTGCTGTCCATCCTTTATATTTCTGTGTGCTCTGTTTACTGGGCGCATGATCCTGTGTCATCACACTTGTGTCATGCAAGCGCATGTCTTGCTGTACGCAGGGCAGCAAAGCTCATTCTGAAGGCATATGACGATCTGAAAGCCCGCCGCAGCAGAGCAGCAGCAGCAGCAGCCTCCGCTGTCACCTCAACCGATGAAACAGTGTGCAACAAGTGGCGCACTGTCCAGCACATGTACCACAAACAGATGGAAGTCACTGCTGACCTGAAGGGCAAGGCCATGCCAAACGGCCCTGCTGGGAGCCACTCGGGGGGCGAGATTGTGGAACAGGGGGACACCAACTCATGTCCCATCTGTCTGGATGAGTGTGCAGCACGTACTGTGACTGCTTGTGGGCACTACTTCTGCAGGTGAAGAGTCTGTTTGCATGAAAACGCACCTCGCCTGGTTGAGCCCATTCCATGCATTCCTGTTCCTTGAGCAAGCGATGAGGTCTGCATGAGTAGAGCAGCGCTCTCGTGCCTCTGTTGAGCCAAGCAATCTGATCAACTGATCAGTGCTTCAGCCTGCGTTCAAGCAATAGCATGCACAGCCAGCTCTGGACTGCCGTGGCTTGGATGCTTCAGGTGCACCATCACACTGACTATGATACCATATGTCAGGCTTGGCCTGACAACATCAATAGTGTAGTACTAACCAGCGATGCAGGTCACACATGCTGCAACACACAAGCCCATGTGACAATGTGTGTGGCTTGCAGTGCGTGCATACATGAGCTGGTGGAGGGTGGAGCATCAGGCGAAGTGCCCTGCCCTCTGTGCCGGGCCCCTCTGCAGTCCAAGGATTTGTATGATGCTGTGTCAGAGGAGGAGGCTGAAGAGGCTCGTCAGGCAGCAAGCATTCAAGGAGACTATGGCTCCAAGGTATGCTTTCATCCACACCAAGGTTCCGTGGTACCATTAGCGGATCTGCCTCACATCTTGAGAGCTCTGTTGACATGCTTCTGACCCTCGCTTGACAAGACCAATCAGCACCTCAGACTCTGGGATTGTGCCAATTTGGCAGATTTGCCAATTCTGCGGTGCATCAGCTACAGCAAAGGAAGGTAAAACCATCATACACAAATACATGTACATGCACATATACATAACATGTGCGTAGATATTGTTATTTTTTCTCAAAGATAGTTTGATCCTGTGGCTTAGTGTTCATTGTTGTCTGTGGCTTGCTTCCTTGGGAACCATTTGTTTGTGGCAAGGCTAACATGACCATGGCCTCTCCCAAAGAGCTAACATGGCTATGTCCCCTGCTAATGTCAGGCCACTCTATCACATGGAAGGCTTCTTTTATACTGGCATCCTTCTATGATTTTGATGCTGCAGTTTACAGCTGGTACTCAGGCTGGGTCAGGGCCAGCCTTGTGGTGCAACCTGGACATTCACTTGATACCTGCCTCCCTATATAATAATAATATAATACATTAATAATGTTCCAGCTCATAATGAGCTAGGTACATGCAGGACACCTCTTGTCTCTCCAGAGCAGCCTGTCTTGTTTCCCTATATAGCGCACTGCCGACACCGGCATTGCATCCAGCACTCAAGCCACCCAACATACATACATTGCTAACAGCTGCAGAGCTTACCTAGTCTGTGTACCCTTGCGCTGCAGCCTGTACTTCCAACCCATTCAGGTTCAGGTTTGGCTTGCACAGAATATTGTCAGAACATCATTCAGGTGTCGAGTTTAATGTTGTAATGTGTCATTCAGGTGTCTGCTTTACTATTGGAGCTCGCAGCCATGAAGCAAGCCGACCCCACAGCCAAGGCAGTGGTCTTCAGCTCATGGAGCCGCCTGCTGCGCCTTGTGGAGGAGGCCCTGCAGGACAACAGCATCTGCTACACTTCCATAGCTGGTGCCCAGGCTGACTCGCGAGTGGCAGCATTACACAGATTTATGAAGGACCCTGACTGCACAGTCCTGACGGTGGTCATGTCCACTGGTGGAGGTGCTGCTGGTCTGACACTCACTGTTGCCAGTCATGTGTTCCTGCTGGAGCCTAATTTGAACCCATGGCTGGAAGCACAGGCTGCAGCGCGTGTGTACAGATTAGGTAAGCTTTGCAAGTAGGTGCATTGTGTCTACAAGCGCATGTGTGCAGATTAGGTGAGCTTTGCAAGTCAATGCGTTATGTGTATCAGTGTGTGTGCACAGATCAGGTGAGCTTTGCAGGTGAGGCTGGTGTGTATCAGTGCATATGCGCTGATGATGATGCACACAGCTTAGGTAGCAGAAGCAATGTGTGTATCAGCACAACATGTCGCCCAGGTTGTCACTGAGAATGAGATTCCACTTGAGACCTCCTTTGTGATCCTAGACAGCTTGTGGTCGTGGAGACCTTCCCCTGAAGTGTGATCAACAACCTCTTCTTCTGATACAGGTCAAACAAAGCCAACACGCATCATTCGCCTTTTGACTGAAGGCACCATTGAGAAGTCCATCTTGGCGCACCAGAGGAAAAAGCTGCAAACGCCTGGTCAGGGTCAGACAGGAGTGCAGTTGCAGGAGGCTGAGCTTTTGGCTGGCAGTACACTCGCAGATCTGCTGGCTGCGCATCCTTAGACATGATTTCTCTTTGTTGATGGATCGAAAGATTACAAGCTGTAGTGTGCCGCAGCACAGCCAAAGTCAAAACGAACGATGTGATGCTCTGTCAGTGCAAGGAGCATTGTCTTGAGTATTGTCTAATATCTTTACAGTTTTCTTGCTGCACTAGTGTACATCACCTTGTCTCAGTATTGACTTGCATTTGTGCAAACAGCTAGTATACAAGATGATAGGACCCAATGTCCCTGTATGATACAGGAAGTTGTTGTATAAACTTGACCTAATCAAATCTAGCTGAACATGCAGGAATATACACAGGTTGAAATCCCTAAACTGTTGATACACTGTACCTTGCCTTGCATTAAGATGCATCATAAACATGGCATTAACAGCACCTTGCCTAAACATTATGCAATACATTGAGCAATACAAATTTCACAGCATTGGCAGACTTTCAAAGGAGATTTTTTCACTGCAAAGTCATCCTGATAGCGCTAGCTGTACACCACATTTGCATGGCAGGGACTTGCACATAACACTCTAGTGTAGGTGGGCCGAGGTCGTGATGAGGCTGTCCCAGGCCATGACACTGTCATGGGGTCCACATGCACAGGAACTCAAGCCAAGCGCTGCAGGCTCAAAGGCCCAGGTGACCTGGCCAGGAAGGTTAGCCTGGTAATTTGCAGGAGGTGCTGAAGGGTAGCTGCAGCCGCTGCCTCCTCCACCACCGGTCATGCTCAGCAGCTTCCAACCCAACAGGCCCCTGAATGCAAAAGACAGCCCCTAGATTAGGCGGCATGCTAATACAAAAGGCAGGAATCTGACTAAAAGGTGCAAATCACGCCAAGCTGTCTATGGTGATGTTTGTCAGCAGTGCATGCCTGTGCTGCTGTAATGCTAGACACAACAGCAAGGTTGATAATTTGGATGCATATATCATACAGACTATCCCGCCTGTGGTCTTGCTGCATGCTGACATGACCCAGAAATAACATTTTAGGAATTCTGCCAAATTGCATTTCACAGTGGGGGCAAGGGCAGGGCAATGCTTGTGTGCAGCCGGATAAGGACTCACCCAACAGTGCAAGCCATGATGAGGCGCTGCTGCATGGAGCCAGCCTCCTTGACGCGCTTCTCCAGCGCATGCCGAGCTGCTTCAGAGTGGTCAAACTGTCTCCTCAGCTGCTCCAGCTCCCCTTCCTCATCTTCCTCACTGCACAACACGTGAAACATGCTGTCTTTGAGCCATTACAAACGCCCTTCCTCTACACACTGAACGTCTTGCTGGGCAGCAGAGCAATCTGATGGCACTCCACTCCACTCTCATCCCACCCCGCCCCATCCCAGCCCATCACACTTTATGCTCTACAATGTGTGCAGCACAAATAAGCTTTTGCCCATGACCATGTGCCTCAACTCAAAGTTTGGCAACTGCAAACAGCACAGGCTGCATGATGCGTGATGTTTACCTTGCAGGCTGGATGACAGGTGCAGGCTCATCAGATGGAGTGAAGAGTGTGTGGCCATTGCCGGCCAGCAAGGCGTCCACATGCCCCAGCAGGACCTCCACCTGACCATTGCTGCGGCCAGCTCTGTTGTTGACTGCCACCTGGCGGCCTGCCACCTCATCAAGCACCACCTGCACATTAACACAGCATGTCGTTGGATAGCTGCCTCATACTGAGGATTGTGTAACAACAGGGACACACAGGGTGAAGTTGGCGAGGCTGCCTTTATGCCCATTTTAAATCCGCAGCGGCGTAAAAATAAGGGGATATACAACAAGATGGGCACACAGGAGCCTGTGCAATGCACATGACAATGCACATGGGAGTGCATGATGGGCATATTGACCAGCTGAGCAGCTTGCAGGTGCGGATGCTGTGCCCTGCTTTGCACGCCAGTGTCTGCCAAATGGTACATGCTCAGCTGCTGTCAGTCAACTGCTACTGCACGGGCAGCAGCAGTAACTCTTGCATAGACACCAAGAAGGTCAAATGTCAGCAACACGCCATAGTACAGCAGCAAGGCACCCCATTCTCCACCACAGTGGGCCACAAACTCTACATGCGCACAAGGATCTGTGTGACAAACTGCTGCAGTGGGTCACAGCGCTGCGCACCTGCAGAGACTCTGGGCAGTTCCTCAAGAACTCCTCCAGTGGAGTCTCCTCCTCCTCCAAGCTGTCCCCATGAGTGAAGACCAGAATGCAGTGGCGCAGCAGCTGCCCGCCATAGGCACTGCGCAGGTAGTTGAGGCAGGCGACTTCTTCTGCTGTGAAGCGTGCACTGGTGGTGAGCACCAGCAGGATTGCATGGATGCCGTGCTGTGACATGACCATGGCCCTGGTCAGCTCATTGCACACCTCACTCTGACTGGCAGCGGTGTCAAACAGCCCTGCAAACTCATCTCGAGCTGCTGGCCAAATGCACTGCAACAGGCAGCCTGAAACCTGCTGCAAGGAAAGTGCCGG
>JAABUP010003324.1_pt1 | contig 28589 bp, 39 predicted proteins | sample 5559201 | NCBI WGS metagenome assembly JAABUP01 (sample SAMN10711887, study PRJNA513373) | rock metagenome | isolation source: Antarctica rocks | place: Antarctica | reverse complement strand
CTGCTTGGCAGCAGCCCCGCCTGCCACTTCCGGGCCGGCGGGCGCCCGCTCGGCGGCCTGTCCGGGCAGCTGCAGCGCGCGCTCCTCCGCGCCGGCGCCGCGCGCGTGCTCCACAGCCTGCTTGGGCGCATGCTTGGCTGCCAGCCTGCTGGTCGGCTGCGCCGCCTGCGTGTCCGCGCCGCTGTCGTGGCCGCGGCCGCCCGGGCCCGCGCACGCCAGCTGCATGCCGGCGTCCGCAAACGGCGACACCGGCGCCGCGCCCAGCTGCGTGCAGAATGCGGCCGAGCTTGAACCGCGGCTGGGGCTCGAGCTAGAGCCGGCGTGCGCGAGCTTCTTGGCGGCCGCCGCGCGCTTGGAGCGCGGCTTGCGCAGCGTCGCGGTGGGCGGCGGCGCGGCGGCCATGGCGGCAGCGGCCAGCTTGGGGCTTGTGCCGGCCGCGGCCGCCGCGGCCGCGGACGACACGGCCGACAGAATCTCCAGCCCCAGGCGCAGCTCCGCGGAGGACCGCCGGCGCAGGGGCGAGCGGTCCCTGCGCATTGCCGGCACCGCTCCTCAGCAGAGGGCAACAGAGGGGTTGCAGGCACACACCGCTCGCAAGCAGGGGGCCTGGCTCACGACTGCGGCACAGCGCGAGGCCCGCTGCAAAACAGGCCGACCTTGAAGCCCACTTCGCACGTGCTACCTCCTCACTAAAACACAGAGCCTTGCAAGCTGAGCAGCTTGCCGGCCACGGCGCGCGAGCCTGCCAGACCGCAACCACCGACTGTGGTAGGTCCAAAGCAACTATCCCTGTGAAGCGATGCAACTGTCGCCTGGACACAGGTCCTGAGAGAACACCTGGCGGGGGCAGGCGCGATACGTGCGCGCAGAACAGCCAGACTGCGGAATAGCAGCTGTACCAGCCTGTGCAGCGCGAGCACTACAGCGGCACTTTTCACCAAATCAGCAGCACGCAAGTCAGCGCTGCATTGCAGGGCGCGCACTGGCCACTGCCGCGCTTGCGCTTGAGGCCGGCCGCGCAGGCGCCAGGTGAGTGCTTGGGGCTGCGGCGCGAAGGGCTGCGGCAGCACAGCGCCCGTGGCGATGCATGCCCGCTGTTCTCCTTGGCGACGCCCCAGCGCGACACCAGGTCCCCGATACCGCTCGACACGCGCTGCGGCAGGTCGAACAGGCTGCCCTCGCGCGAGCCCAGCTCCAGCAGCTCAGCGGACAGGCGCTCGAGGTCCAAGCTGACCAGCTCCTCAAGGATGACGCGCGACATACTGCGCGCGAAGCCGCTGAGGCGCGCCAGCGCGCACGCTCTGCTCGCGCCCTGCGCGCTTCAGGTGTAGAGCAGTCACATGACCTGAGATGTACAAGACATCCTGCGGCCCCGCCCCCGACCGGCACGCGCTGAAACGGGGATACTAAAGGACAGCGTGCCCGCGGACATGTGCGGGGTAAGTCTGACGAGGGATGCCCCTGGGCTGATGCACGCACACCAGACGCGTAGGCGGCAAAGCTACAAGGTATGCGTGCGTGTCCAGCAATGCGGACGGCGAGAGGTATTAAAAACAACTACGTACTATACATACACCCACCACGCAAGCTTTCGGCAGCACTGATGAAGATAGTTTGCTCTTTTGCTAGATTGCTGAGGCAGACTCGAGGAGTACCTCAGATGCACATGGTGGCGGTGGGCAACATGACGACCAGCTCTTGCACTTGCTTCCTCCACTCCACAGCTCAGCGGGCTCTGTGTGCTTCAGCCTCGGAGCAGCCGAAACGGCCAGGCGTCAGGGTTTCTGCCAGGGTTACAGCCACTTTGCTGCCAGGTGTGCTTTTGGGCAGGGAAGTCTCCAAAATATCTTGAGGAGCAATGTACCTCCTGCAACTTCACCGCTTTCGGTGGGGCATCAATTGCAGTTTTCTTGTCACCCTGATGAGCAGCTGCAGGCTTGTGTGCTGCTGTGCGGGCGCCACAAAGGCTGTTTGCCGCGGCTGTGCGAAGCGGGCACCATGCACAGGATCGTGTGTTGAGTGGATGGGGCGTTCTTAGCTCTCACATTTTACAAGGCATACCACGCAGGCTTGCATCTCTGCTCGCCCGTCTGGGACCGCAAGTTCAGGGCAGTTGCGCAGTGCATTCAGCGGCGGTCGGCAGGCACCCGCAATTTGGGCAGTGTTTCAGCGAGCCTCTGTTACAGCGACTGGCGTATCTGCGTCGCGACATCGTCCGGCCCTTTATCTGCTGCTATGTCGGCCACCTTTGCCTTGTAGTAGTCCACCACCTGCGCGGCGGGCGCAGCTTGGTATGCGCTGCCCCACAGCCTGTTGCAGCTCCTCAGAAGACCAAAGTGTTGCACCGTCACTGCACTCTGAGGCAAGATGTGCTTACCTGCTGCTGGTCGGCAGGCAGACTTGGCAATCTGCTGTCTGACCTACAGACGCTTCTACACCTAAGCGAGCCAACGCCGGTCTCTGCACTTTACAAACACCGCGAGAGCACAGATCAAGGCAGGATATGCAAGCTCTTGTGTTGGAAAGGGAGGCAAGAGCCAGCACACTCAGTAGGCGGCCAGTGCACAAGCGCCCACGGCACCGATCCGGGGCCAGACCACTGCTACGAAGAAGCAGCACCGGCACAGGACTGGAGCAACAGCCAGACGTGGAGAGCACTACACTTGCTGGAGCCAAGCTTCAAGCAGTTCCAAACGGCCTTGGCGCCCCAAGATGCAGAGAGGGATGGCAGATGCCAGCCGCAGGCTCGCACCGGCGCGGTCTGCGCGTGGAACGCCGCCAGGCGCGCTTTCAGCGTGTCCGCGTTGTCGTCCTTGCGCTTGACGAGCGGCTCGCCGGTCACGTCATCCACACCCGGCGTGCGTGGCGGCGCAAACTTCTCATGGTACGAGCGCCCGCTGGCGGGGTGGATCCAGCGCCCCGTTACCCGCTCCACCTACGTGAGGCAAGAGCTGTGTCGGTGAAACAGGTTGGCAGTCCGCAGGCCAAAGCAACCACCGACTGGTGCCCCACGGCTGCCGCGCCCTTGCACACGCACCTTATTGGACCTGACATAAACAGATAATAGTGCAATGCATTTTCAGCATGGCAGCATGCTGCTCTCAGCTGGGTTGCAGGGTATCCTGTGCTCAGTCATCGCATGCCCCCGGTGGCAACCATCAGCACCAATAAACTCAAGGCCACATGCACTCTCGGTCTATCAGCACTGGAGGAATGTAGCAGAGGGCACGAGGGGGTCAGCCGCGCACCAGGACGGGGTCCGGCACCACAAAGTTGAGGACGCGGTCGATATGCGCGCCGCGCTTCTCCAGCATCTCGTCCAGCTTCTGTGCCTGGGGGAAATGCGGACGCCGGTTCAGTGTGTCCACCAGGCAGGGAGGTTCACCACGCAGGCGAGGTAGAACAAGAGCAAACACTGTGTGCGACGCCCCACACCTGCACAACCGTGCGGGGGAAGCCGTCCAGGATGAAGCCGACGCGGCACTCTGGCCGCTGCACCGCCTCACCAATGAGCCCCACGACGATCTCGTCAGACACCAGCGCGCCGGCGTCCATTGCCTTCTTGGCCTGCATCACAAGCAATGCCTCAGGCTCATATGCAAGAAAGTGCACAGCTCCCCAAAGCACGGCACGGAGGCGCGCTTGTACAACAGCAGCGCAGAAAGGGGTGCCATACCTCGACGCCAAGGGGCGACTTTGCTGCCACCGCGGCGCGCAGCATATCACCCGTCGCCAGGTGGCATAAGCAGTGCTCAGCTTTGAGCTTGGGCGACTGCGTGCCCTTGCCGCAGCCAGGCGGCCCTGCAAGGCAAGCGCTCGAGTCAGACAATTGCTTGGCAATGTGCACGAGCAGCAGGTCCTACTGCTTCTGCTCGCCGTAAAAGGAGCACGCTCGCTTGCTGACAGCAAACACGGCACACCTATCAGAATCACATGCTTCTCCGGCTTTGTTGCGCAGTCCAGCCGTCGCTTCAGCTCTGTTACAAGCACGTCTGTGTCCACCTCAGCAAGAGCTGCAGCAGCCATTGCTGTGAAGGCAGATGGGGGAGGTTGCCTTGCACAAGACTCATAGGCTCATCGCCCTGTGGTCGCTTAGTCCTGGCACCAAGAGGGCTTAGCAGGAAGTTTCTCTAGGGATGTAGGCCTTCCCATTGCACTGCCATATCCTATGTCCTTCCCTGCAGACTTCCATGTCGGCATGCATGCACCTCCCACTCACAAAACAGAGCTAGTCCAGCACAATAACTTCTACTTTTTCCGAGCTTGGCACAGGCGCAGTTCGGCTGGGCTGTGGCACGCGCTGCTCGCCCATAGGCCCCTGCCGGCCAGGCGGCACGACAGGTACCTCCTCTGAGCCGCAAAGCCCTCCTGGTCCAGGTCCTTGCTGGGCAGCTCCAGCCAGCGCTGCATCAGTGTCACCAGTGTCGTGACGCGCATCCACCGTCCCACTCGGCGCGGCTGCTGCGGCAGCCTCAGGCGCTGCCCGGCGCGCGTCTGCGCCCTGCTCGGCCGCCGCGTCTATGCCCTGCTTGGCCGCCGCGTCTGCGCGCGGACTTGATGCTGCGCCAGACGGCGCCGGCACGCGCTCCGGCCGCTGCGCACCCGCGCCCGACGCGGCCACAGCAGCCGTCATGGCATCGGCTGGCGCGGGCCGCTGCGCGTCCGAGCCGCGGTTGGCCGCCGCGTCTGCATGGGCGGCGCTGCGCGGCTGCTGCACATACAGCAGAAGCACGTCCTCGTGCACGCAGCTGCGCGTGCGCAGCACAGATGTGGCGTCATGCTACTCTGCAAAGGTTGCAGCTCATGCAGCTCCTGGAAGCGCCAGGCATCTCTGTATGCAGGTGCATGCTGGCGGCACTGCGGATCTATACACTTGCCAAGGAGAGTCATGTCTCATGTGATTTCTAAGGCTGCTTCGCCACTGCGCCGCAGCACCTGCAGCACGTGTCCACCACACTGCTGATTGCCCCACTTTGCCTCTGACCCATGCCATGAGCATATTCTCCCATACATGCAGATTTGCATGCCACCCCACCGTCACAAATACGTACACCGCATGCCACACGGACATCGCAGCCACAAAATGACAGTACGTTTATTGTCAACGCCTGACCCACAAGGGGGACACAGAGCATTGTGCTGCCATCGCACCGGAGCACGCCGCCCGCGAGCGCCGCGCTCTCTGCTCGCAGGCCCAGCTCTGCGGCCAGGCGCGGCCAGGCGCCGGTCGCGTCGGCCTCGCGCGCGCCGCCGCAAGCCTCCAGGGCGGCATGCAGGCTCCGCAGGTCCACCTCCCAGCCTGCCCAAGAGGGGTGGCGTGATCAGCCCGACAGGCTGCCGGTGCCGCCCTCCAACAAATTGTCTGCAACCAGCACGCCCTTCAGCCTCGGTCACATCTTACTGTGGCGGCGCGTGAGCAGCGCGCATGCTACAGCTTCGCGCAGCTTCACTGAAGCGGACCAAGCTCAATCAGATCATGAGATAGCCAGCATCAAGCTGCCTTACCTGGCGGCTTGCATGCTTTCACTCAGACTGCCCTTCCTTATTGTGATGAGACGCAGTGCTGCACCTTGCATCGCGCGCCAACTGTCAACACATGTGTTCAAGCTGTGCACGCGCACGCGTTCACACGAGCGGCCTCTGATCACCCACAAAGGTAACTGGTCGGTGCTGATTGACAGAAATAGTAGCCAGTGCTTGCCGGGCTTCCTGCAGAGCTGCGGGTTGCGCCCGGGTACCATGCTACCCTGTGCTGCTGGGTGCTGCTGGGCCCCGCGCCTGCCACGGTCGGCGGCCCAGACGCGCCCAGTCCTTGCCAGGGGCACTCGGCCAGGCGGCCCGCCAGGTACCTGCCCATCATGGCCGCGGCCGCCTTGGGGTTGGCACCCGCGTCGACTCGCGCGCGCTTTGGCTGGTGGCCTGCACGCCAGGGCGTGACCAATCAGTCGTGTGAGAGGTGAGCAGCGAGGCTGCCTTACAGAATATGCTTTCCAGACCTGGGCTCAGCGAATAGGCGTCTTGCGTGTTGGGCCCAATCCGCCCATGCCCAGGCCTCAAGGCTTGCCTCTAAATCCAGCTATAATCCAGACATGCTGTATGAAGGCCATCATTCATAAAAAGCCGGACTGCGCACTGCGAATCTGCTCACTGGCCTCCTAGAAGATGCCTCAAGACGCAGTTGCTAGACCTCGACCACAGGCAGAAAGTGCCTGAGTAGTGCACAGACACATACATACTACGACAGCCTGCCAGGCGTTAGGCTGGACATGGGATGCGCCTGCGGGCCCGCGCACCCGTGACATGCGCTTCCCGGTCCGCAGGGATGCCCGGCATGCGGCCGCGCGGCAGCAGCGCGCCGCACGGCGCCTCCCCCGAGCGCCGCGACAGCGCCATGGCCTCCCAGTGCGTCATGGCGGCCACGTCGATGTGCGCCACGCCGGGCGGCAGCGGCGGCAGCTCGTCCGGCAGGTCGGGCACGTGCGCGTCGTCCATGAGCCCGGGGTACCTGCCCGCAGCGCAGCTGAGCTGAGGCACTGTATGAGGCGTGCAAAGGCGATGTGTCCCCACTCCGTCCATTGATGGCTTGTGTCCCAGGCGGCGGCGGCGGCGGGCGTTCTGGCAGGCCAGGCGCATGCATGGCCGCTTATGCTGCACTGCCTGCCGTCTCTTCAGCAATGGCTTAGGTGAGCGGCCCAGCGGGCATGTGTGCGCGCCATCAGCTCGCAGTTTGCGGCCAGGCTGACAGAACAATGCAGTGTCTTGCCACTAGAGCAGCTACACACCTTGCTGTGCGCACCTGTGCAGCAAGAAAGCCAACAAGATGCGGATACCAGCCACTGCACGTGGGAGCATGTACACCCAGGCAACGGACATGTACACCCAGCTTTGCTGTAAGTGAGCAAAATACATCGCACGGTGCTGCTCACTTAATAAACAGCCCTGCACCGCCGCGCAAGCGGTATGCTACACAGCTAAGCGCAGCAGGCCTTCAGCGGCCCTGAACGCCACGTCTCCCAGCCCAGCAAAGGCGGCTGCAATAGAACAGCGCGACGGGCGCAGCCACGCACTTGCCAAACGCGCTGGCGCTGACCTCCCGCGCAGCCCGGGCAGGCCTGCCGGGCTTCTTCCGCGGCGGCGCTGCCTGCGCAGGCGCGCGCCGCGCGTGCGGCGCGCCGCTCCGCGCGTACGCCCGCCGCCCCCGTCCTGCGTAAGCGGCCTGCGCCGCGCCGCTCTCTTGCCTGCCTCAGTGGGCGCCTTGCGGTCCTGCACGCCTCAGTGCGGCATCACCCCCAACAAGCGCCCTTGCTTGACCGCTGCAGTGCACACACGTTCAAACATGTGCCGTAGCCCCAGCAAGTGGAGCGCTGTGCAGTGCAAGACGTGGTATGGTCAGCTATATGCGAGCCAGCTCCGGTGGCGTGGCCGCACCTGAAGCGGCGTACCGCGCCGCGCGAGGTATGTCGCGATTGGCACCCCAGACTGGCCGTCGGGGAGCAGCACTTTGATCGAGGCCTTCCACTTCTTGCTCGAGGCGCGGCCGCCTTGCCTCTCAAACTCGTTCGGGCGCAGCTCCCTCACGCCCCTGCTGTCTGCAGCCCGGGATGCAGGGCCAGCGCAAGTAAGTAATAGTACTGGTTGGCAGTGTGCGCAGGCGCAGTCGAAAGCAGGCACTGTACTAGAAAGCAAGAAACCACTCGACAAGAGTGGCGAGGCAGGGGCAGGCTGCACTGCGCACCCTCGACGAGGACACGCTCCTCTGCTATGAGGAAGCGCCCCCGCAGGCTGCCACAGATGACAGGCACTGACTCGGGCGCCCCTTCCTGAGGTGCCGCATCCTGAGGTGCCACATTCCGAGGTGCCGCATCCTGAGGTGCCATACTCTGAGGTGCTGCGTCCTCAGCATCACGGTCTGACGCACTGGATTGTGATTTGCTGCTGGAAAAGCCGGCGCTCACGGCGGGGCCACTGCAAATTACTATAGGCTGCGACATCCAGTGCCTTGCTTGTGCTCCGCTCCCCGTGCACATCTCTCTCCGGGCCCACCTACCAGTGACAAGGAGCCTGGGCACGAGACCCTGTCACGGGTCTGGTTGCCACTCCCTTGAATGTAGTGTAATTATTAGCCATCGAGAACGCGCAGTTGCTCACAGGATATCTGTAAAGTTGGAGTTTCTGCAGTACAGGGCCTGATTGTGCTTGATGCACGCGTGAGCGATGGCTGTTGAGGGCGGGGCAGCCGTGCAGTTTGGGAGCATTGCACTGGGCCACAGGGGCGGGACGGTGCGCAGCTGGCCAGGAGGCTGAACGCGTTGAACACATGACGTGGGTGCTCGAGCGTAGGCGCTCACGGTGTGCGTGCTTGCGTTGCAGAGCCTCGGGCGTTTGAAGATCACGCCGACTGGCCTCGCCTGGCGAAGGGATGGCGGCGGCAAGACCGTCGATGTGCCGCAGAGCGGTGCGCGGGCCTGTCGCCGCGAGCAGCGCCAGCTTGCCATGTGCAGCGCAGCCTGCACCACCCAGCCAGCCTTCTCCTGTGTGCCTGTGGTACAGAGTGTTCTCATCGTGTGCACGCACATTGCTATACTATATGCAAGGCCTGTGTTAATCGTGGTGTACGGCCGGGTGTTTACTGCGAGCACGCGGGGGGGCAGACATCCACGGGCTCTACTGGAGCAAGACGCCGCAGGGCTGCCAGCTCAGCGTGCAGCGGAAGGAGGAGCGGCTCGTGCAGCTGACCGGCTTCCGGGAAAAGGTGGGCAGCGCTCAGGGGAGGCTTGCTCACGCCCCGCCTCTCTCGCGCGCTCTCCCGTGTGCGCAGTCCGACACGGGCGCGCGTCTTGCCACGGCAGCCGGGAGTGCATGTGCTGCTTTGCACTGGGCTCCCAGCCAGCTGCTTGCCCAGCCTGCCGCCACGACCCCCGCGCGCCTGTGCGCCACACGCGTAGCTCGCGGTGGTGGGAGCCGCAGCAGCGCAGCGCCATTCCCCTGCTGCCATGTGCCAGGCCCCCAGCGCGGCTGGCGCCACCCTAACGCTGGGGGCACCGGCAAGCTCCGCGCTGCTGTGCGCAAGCAACCCCACTCTGCGCGTTCTTGGCGCCGGCTCGAGGCGCGCGCGCGTGCATGCAGGACCTGGCCGCTCTGCGAGACGCGCTCGCACCATTAGGCCACGATGTAGAGGTGAGGGCCCGCGCGCGCACTCCCCGATGCTGACGCACGGGAGCTCATTAGTGCCAGGCCCTGCAGCTCGCTGCACGTCACCTGTGCACGGAAGGGCACACAGGTTGGCTTGCATCAGCGTGCGCGCCGCGCGGCGTACAGGGCAAACGTCAGGCGGCACGCAGTGCAGGGCAGCGGGCGGGCATGTGAGTGCTGCCTGCATTTGCAGGGGGGGCAGGAGCCTGCAGCGGTCAGATGGACCAGGGGGTCCTGCAGCGGGCGATGCGCGCGGGCTGCCAGCGGTCCAGGACAAGGGCCAATTCATCGTGAGGGTTACGACGAGAGCCTGCCCAGCGGCGCTCGCTTGTTCCAGGGGACCCCGCAGCGGCCGACGTGCGGCGGCCGCCGGCGGCGCAGGAGCAGGAGATGGCGGTGAGCGGGCGGAACTGGGGCGCCGCGGCGGTGCAGGGCAGCACGCTGACGTTCAGCGTCGGCGGCCGGCCCGCGTTCCGCGTGCCGCTGAAGGACGTGGGCGGCGTGCAGCAGGCCCCGCAGGAGGCGCGCGCGGCCCCGCGGCCCGCACGAGCGCTGCAATCGAGTCGTGGGGAGCAGGCGCTCCCTGCGCGCGCACTGCGAGCTCCAGGGTGTGTGACAGTGGCCCACAGAGGCTGGGGCATCCCGGCGAGGCCGGGCGGGGAGGGCCTGGCGCCCTTGCCTGCCAGCGGTGCTCTCCTTGGGTTTGACGCCGGCGGCCTGGTCCCGAAAGACCTGTAAGAGCGCTGGGCGAGCCCCTTGGCAGTGCGCGGGCTTGTGAGCTGTGCGCGGCAGCGTGAGTTTGCATCTCTTACCGCTGGTCTGACGCTCACTTCGATGGACGCTGTATACGCGTTATGGACATGTCATTGCATGCCCTGATACGATCGGGGTGACCCTGCGAGGGTAGGGTTAGGGTTAGGCAGGCGCCAACGGCAGCGCGCGCGCCGCGGCCAGGCGCTGCTAGAGTTCCGGATGGACGACGCGGCGAGCGGCGAGCGCGAGGACGCGCTGGTCGAGACAGACCAGGGTAGGATGAGGGTTAGGCAGGCGCCAACGGCAGCACGCGCGCTGGGGCCAGGTGCTGCTGGAGTTCCCGATGGACGACGCGGCGAGCGGCGAGCGCGAGGACGCGCTGGTCGAGATGGGCTTCTACGTGCCCAAGGAGGCCGAGGGCTTTGCCGGCGCGGGCGACGACACGAGCGCCAAGGCGCGCGCTGCCGCCGCCCCGCCCGGCGCCGCCCCACGGCCGCGCCGTGGAGGCGGGGCATGCCTTGAGCGCGCGCTCGGGTGGGCGCGCAACTGGCATGCTCCGCTGCCTGGGCGCACCAGGAGTACAGAGCGCTGCGCGTCTCAGGCCCGCGCTCCACGACCTTGTGGTCCTGCGAAGAGAGGCGGGCGCAGCGGCGGCGACCAGGTACTGCGAGAGCGAGCAGCTGCGTGCGCGCGTTTGCTCTGGGCGAGCGCCAGATGCATGACGCATACACCACCAGGCCAGTGTTGCCCACGCCCTCGGTCGAGATCGCGTCCAGCCGCGCACGTGGCCAGGGGCAGCCCGGCCGCGCCAGCGGCTTGGTCGTCATCACGCGAAAGCCCTGCGCCCGTGCCTCGCTCAGGCGGCCCGCCGTGCGGCTGCGCGCCGGCGCCGCCCTGCCGGAGGAGGCCGTCATCGTCGTACATCATGCGCTGCCACTCTGCGCGGTAGCCCTGCATGACGCATGGCATGAATGGCAGGCTCAGCGCCTCCACCGCATGCATGCCATGCGTCCTGCGAGAGTTCCACGCAGAGTGGCAGCGGATTATGTACGACGACAAAGGGCTCTGCCAGCAGGGCGCGCCGGCGCCGCGCAGCCGCGCGGCGGGCTGCTGAGGGAGGCGTGGAAGTGGCGCTTTCGCGTGGTGACGACCAAGCCGCTGGTGCGGCCGGGCTGCCCCTGGACACGTGCGCGGCTGGACGCGATCTCGACCGAAGGCGTGGGCAACACCGGCCTGGTCAACCGGCGCCGCGCGGCCTGGTCGCGCGGCCGGCGCAGCAGCGCGGCAGGCGCTCCATGGCCACGCGGCTGCGCAGACAGGAGAGCGCCCCTCGAGCGCAGCGACCGATGCAGCCAGGGCGGTAGCGGCCGACAGCGCAGCCCCCCTGCAGGCGCGCAGGGCAGGCGCACTGCGAGCGCGCCTCATGTCAGTTCGGCCGCGCGCGCGTGCAGGTCTTCCACGACCGCGTGGTCGAGCACACAGAGGCGGGCGCGGCGGCGGCCGGCGACGCGGTGGTGACGTTCGAGGGCGTCGCTGTGCTGCACCCGCGCGGCCGCTTCGACATCGAGATGTACGCCACGTTCCTGAAGCTGCTGGGCCAGGCGCGCCCCTGATGCCTTCATAGGGTGAGATCAGGTAGTTGCAACCCTACCCTAAGATGGGCCCCGCCGAAGCCAGCCAGCGCTACATGTGCAGCACGCTGCGGCTGGCGTGCTGCGTGTGCCCCTGTCAGGGCGTGCAATTTCGTGCAGCCACGCTGCGCGTCCAGCAGGCTGCATGCCTACGTGCAGTGAGTGCGCCACCATCATCCGCTGCCCGGGCACTTGCACTTCATGGGCTTCTGCTCCTGGTCGGGCATCCTACTCTCCTGCATGCCCTGCTTTGCCACTGTCACTCTGCACTGTAACCACCGCAAGTTGTGAGATGCTAATGATTGCGTGTAGCAGTGGGCCCCCGCTGCACAAGTACCGGGTACATCCTGCCGTTCGGGTGCGCGGCCCTGCTGAGGCCGGGCGCGTGCCCTCTGCGCGCAGGCGCAGGACTTCAGGATCCAGTACGACTCCATCATGCGCCTGTTCGTGTTGCCAAAGAATAACACGCCGCACACGCTGGTGCGCTTTGCGAGTCCCCCTGCGACGTCTTTCGTCGCAGTCTGGTAGGCCAGACTGCGCTGTTTTCTGGGTTGTTGGTGGTCGGCGCAGCGTTGTAGGCAGAACTCACACGCAAGGGCAGGCAAGCCCATAAATGATAGAGCACACCTTTGACAAGTAAAGGGCTGCCAAAGTGAAGGGCTGCCGAAGGATGCGCGAGCGCTGCGCCCGGGCGCGCAGGTCGCGATCTCGCTGGACCCGCCCATCCGCAAGGGCCAGACGTACTACAACCACGTGCTGGTCCAGTTCTCCAAGGACGAGGAGGCGGCCAAGTCGCTGGAGCTGCCCGACGACCTGTTCGCCGCCAAGAACGAGAAGGCGCGCCTGAGACTCGACGCAGCGGGCGCCTGCCCCGCGGGCAGCGGGGCGCGCGGCGCCTGCCGCGCCATCGCGGCGCTCGCCTGCAACGCGCATGGCTGCAGCGCACAGGAGCTCTGCCATGGTAGCCGCGAAGCTGGGTGCCCTGTGGCGCCCGCCACTGCCCAGCTCGGTGCGGACGGTCGCGCTTGGGCGGCGGTGCGCCGCGCTGAGGCCGGGGGCGCGCGCAGTGCGGCGGCAAGCTGCAGCGCGAGCTCGACGGCGCGGCGTTCGAGGTGTTCGCGCGCGCGCTGCGCGGCCTGGCTGCCACCAAGCTGACCAAGCCGGGCACGTTCCGGACCGCCGACGGCGACGGCGAGGGCCACGCGCTGCGCTGCTCGTACAAGGCGCGCGCCTGCGCCTCAAACCCTGCGCTGAGGGTTTGCCACATACGGCAGCTGCGGGGAGGCGGGCACACAACATGTGCTGGACGCGCTGGAGCGCCGCACGGCGCATCGGCCGCTGACGCACCGTGTGCCTCCGCCCGTGTGTGTCGACACTGCTCTGCGCGGCAGCAAGCCCGCTACGGGCGCGCTAGCTTACTGGGCGCTGCGGCGCCCGGAACTTGCTGCTGTAGGGTGTCACTGGCTGACCACGAGGTTCCTGCGGCCATGCAGGCAGACGACGGGTACCTGTACCCCCTGGAGCGCGCCTTTTTCTACGTGCACAAGCCGCCCACGCTGCTGGTGCACGACGAGATCGAGAGCATCGAGTTCATGCGCCAGGGCGGCGGCGTGCTGGCCGCATCCGCCAAGACGTTCGACCTGCTCATCCGCATGCGCAACAGCACGGCGCGTGCCCTGTTGCCTTCTGTGTGTTACTACAACATGCGTACTACAACGGGAGCAAGGGGGTTTGCCGAGATGGCGGACGTGCCTACAGCACGCGCGCGCGCAGACCCCTGAACCCCTGTATGTGCTGGCGCTGCCTGCCTGGAGCGGGCTGCGAGACGTACCAAGTAGCCGCGCAGAACCCACGCCTCGTCACCACCCGGCTCAAGCCGCCGGTCACCACTGTTTGCACTGACCTGGCGCTTGGCGCAATGCTCCTGGGGACTCGCACAGCGCGTTTGCGCTGCCTCCCGGCCCACAGCCACGCTGTGTTTGCGTTCCGTGCCAAGGCCAGCAGGGCCGCCCTGATTTGCCACGATGTAAACTTTGCTCCCGCCTTTGCGTGCGCCCCAGAGCTGCTTGAATCTTCTTTCCTATTTGGTGACATACCAGTAGACACCATTGGCTGACATGCCAGTAGACACCATTATCTGACATGCGGCGCCGGCGCGCGCGCGCAGGACTACCTGTTCCGCGGCATCCAGAAGTCGGAGTGGGCCAACCTGTTCGAGTTCATCCAGGCCAAGCGCCTGCGCGTGGAGAACCTGGACGAGGCGGCCGGCGGCCCCGGCGGCGGCCGCGCCATCGACCTCGGCGAGGACATCGACACCGGTGTGCGCCGCGGCCCCGGCTGCAAGCCCCGGCTGCAAAGTTCGGGAGGCACAATGCTGGAGCACACAGACAATTGTGAGGGCTATCGACTGTGTGTGTAGACGTTCGGCTGACACTGCATTATGCTCAGATCGCATGGCGTGCACAGAGGCCGGCAGTGAGGAGGATGCAGAGGACAGTGGCGGAGTCCTCGGGGCGGTGATCGCCGCCGCCAAGACCAGCAGGCTGTGCCGTACCCGGCCCTGACACCGAGGCGCGCCCGCTGTGGCGCGCAGGCGTGGCGCGCATGGAGGCCGACGGCGAGCTGGACAGCGAGGAGGAGGACGAGGACTTTGACGAGCGCGCCGCGGCGGCCGCCGCGGCCGCCGAGGAGGCCGAGGAAGAGGCCGAGGACGCCGAGGACGACCTGCTGGACGAGGAGCTGCCGGTGCGGCGCCCGGGCTGGCTGGGCACACGTTGCTGGCTGGGCACACGCGGCTGTGGCACTGGGCAGACGAACAATGGACATTGCCAGTGTCTGCCCAAGGCCCTGGGCTCGGAACATGGGGACTTGCCGCCGGCAACGCGCGCGCGCTGGCCCCGTTGGTGACACCAGCCCCCACCCCTTCCAAGCTGGTTGTCACGTATTCGTGGCTTCCCAACAAAGCTTGGCATACCCTGTATGCCCTGGAATGTGGCCTCCCAGTGCAGCCGGAACCAAGGCCGGGCGCACGGCTAGCCCCCAGGTCCTGCGCATTTTCGGGGGGTCCTGGGGTAGCCAGGGCACCGTTTCAGCTGCCACTTTGGCCAAACTTTTGTCCTGGAGGCGTAATTTTGTCACACATGTAGGTTTGCGGACCGTGTGAGCGGATAGGCGCGCCTGGGACGCGCCATGAGAGCTGTTGGCGGCTGTTCGCCATGGACATTTGGGCAAGTTCACATTTTCGAATGGGTGCCATGGGATTATGGCTGATTAGATGCCTGCCTCATAGGGAGTGCCAGCCTGTGGACCTCCCCTCCCCCTGGCTATCTGCACACCAGCAAGCATTGGCACGGTGAGCGGAGGGCGTGGAGGAGCTTGGCGGCTGCTGACAAACTTGGAAGAGGCGTGCCCGCACCATGGCAGGCGAGGTGAGATGGCCGTTGTGAGCGGGGCTCCCCTGCGGTTGGGCCTAGTCGCCGGGTGTGTGGCCTGTGGCAGCAGGCGGGTGGTCTCAGGCGTCACCTCGGGCCCGCAGCATCCTTTTCGGCGGCCGATCCTGGCCGGGCAAGGTCTTCCTGGGCGGACACTGTCGGGCCAGCTGATGCCATCGCGCTGACCGGGCCTGCTGAGGTGCTTGCCCGCAGGGCTCAGCAGGTTCTGCGGTCGGCAGGGCGACCAGAAGGCCTGCAGGAGGCCAGGATTGCTGGGCAGACAGCGGGCGGGGGTGCTATGGGAAGCCCCACCAGACCAACAGTCACATCAGGCAGCCTGCTGCTGAGGCCTGGCACCAGGGCTCGGGGGCTGGGCACTGGCGTCCGTTTCACGTAGTGGGGTTGCTCATGGCAGGGATGACACTTTAGCATCCTTGTGGCATGCTTATGCCTGAAGGTGCGCGGCGGCCTGCCAGGCGCGCAGCTTTGGTCCGTGGTGCGCACGGCGGTGCGCAGCGCACAGCAAGCTGCCTGTGCTGCGGGGCATCTGCTGAGCGCGTGCTGTTGTTAGGCGCGCGCGATCCGCTGCCGCTGCTGCTGGACCACCTAGGAGCAGCCTCTCTGTACCCGGGGAGGTGCCACGCTGCAAGCGGGCACTCAGCGCGGCACCGGGGCGAAACAGATGGCTGCCATAGGCGGCGTTGTGAGCGCTGCCAAGTCAGCGGCAGCCCTGTACATCCCATGTCACTTGGATTTCTTTGTTTTTACGCAGCCGCAGCTCCTTGGGGCTGGCCTCTCGCTAGAGGGGCTGCAATTTTGTTTGAACAGGAGGGACTGGGCTGTCTGTATGCCCTGCCGCAGGGCGCAGCCTGCCGTCAGCACATACAGTACAGCTGCGCCTGCTGCAGCTGTTACCGGCGTACTGTACTCAGTGCTTTGCAGAACTCGCAGGCAAAATACTGACGGCACACGCGGGGGCGCGTGCTGGCCAAGGTGAAGAGTATTGCTGGCACCAGCGCACTGTATCAGTGGTTTGCAGGATGCACAGGAGAAAAACTGACGGTGCACGCGGGGCTGCCTGCAGGCCAAGGTGAAGAAGCCCAAGGCCGAGAAGCCGGCCAAGGCAGAGAAGCCGGCCAAGGAGCCCAAGGCGCCCAAGCCCAAGGCGGAGCCGAAGAAGCGGAAGGCCACGGCGGCCGAGGGCAAGGCCAAGAAGCCCAAGAAGGACAAGGATGAGCCCAAGCGGGGCCTGTCCGCGTTCATGCTCTTCTCCAAGGACAACCGCGAGCAGGCGCGCGGCCGCCATTGCATCCTTGCAGGCTGCGTTGTGCAGCACTTGCAAGACCAAGAGGGTCACGGTTGCTTGCAAAAGCATCAGTGCTGTTCTGCAGACCCTACCAGCCGCACAGTATGTGAGGCGGGGTGGTGGATGTGGTGCTTGGTTGGACAGCGCTGCTTGCAGGCTACGCACGCTGTTAGGCTGGGCCTGGGTTCAGGGGCAAACGCGCAACCAGAGCGCTTTATGTGTCCCCGAGGTCGCCATCGTTAAGCCACACGCTGGAGTTCATGTGTGAAGTGTGGTGTTCACGGGCTGCGCGAGCGCGTCCGGAGCGCTGAGCGGCTGCCGGCGCGCGCGCGCGCAGGTGAAGAAGGATCAGCCCGACCTGACCTTTGGCGAGGTGGGCAAGGAGCTGGGCAAGCAGTGGAAGGAGGCCGACGAGAAGGTCAAGGAGAAGTACGCGGCGATGGCCAAGAAGGAGAAGGAGCGCGCCGACAAGGAGATCGCCGCCTACAAGGCAAAGAAGGAGGGCGAGGCGCCCGCCGCCGCGGCCAAGGACGAGGACGACGCCGACGAGGAGGACGAGGCGGCCGACGAGGAGGACGAGGACGAGGACGAGTAGGGCTGTATAGCCCTCACGCAGCCCAACGCCAGGCCGCGCGCCTGCTAGCGCACTTGCATGCCGTGCCGCCCTGCCCCCAGCAGCGGCGCGCGTGCGTGCGAGGCTGCGCGGCCTCCACTGGGGGGATTTGCGATCCTGTTCCTTGTGCCGCGCGCAAGGCGCGGCTCGTTACGCGGGCACTGGCTTTTGGGGAGGGAGGCCGAACGTATGGAACTGGTGCCGGCCAAACCGGGGTTGGGGCGGGGCCTGTCGTGCGCGCGCCGTGCGCGCGCGCGCTTTGCGGGGTGCATGAAACGCAGCCCGCCGCTGAATTTTTGGTCTGCTTCTGACATGCTTCTCGTGTGCGACTCGCGCCGCTTACGCCCGCCTAATGCGCCGCCGCGGCGAGCGTGTATTCTACACCTGTATAAACCGGGGTCGCGCGAGTGGTCTGTTGCTGGTCACGCTGTCCGAAGAGTTTGATGTTCCCAGGACCTGTAATTCAGCTACCGACTGCAGCATGCATGCCGGGCACTGGCTCACAAAGCCCCGAGACAGAGTCGCTCCTGTGCGCCTAGTGCGCCTGATCAGAACGCTCAGCTCCGATAGCTGAGAAACGGTTGTTCTTCAGCCCAAATTGTGGCTGTATGTGGGTGCAGCCCAATGCAGGGTTGCGCAGCAAGCTCTATATTGCACAGCAAATGAACTGTAGCTAGGCATGCAAGATTGCAGCAGGCCGCCGCTCGAGTGTCTGGTGCTTGCATGAAGCTGCCAAAAGCATTGTGACTGGCTGGCCAACCTAACCCTACTGCTGCCTCTTGTAATGCATCTACAATATAACAGCCTGGACGCACAGGCTGCGGTGTATGTTACTTTTGAGAGTGTTTGTTTGCAGATACAATATCAAGATGGCGACGACAACAGTCACGCAGACCGTTTTCCACCCGTTTGAAAAGACGATGCAACAGGCCGCTGGCATTGACTTGCTTGAGATAGAGGCCCTTGGTGAGTGTGAAAATCTTGTGACAGCACTCACCTACTTGCACTAGGAAGCGTGTGAGTCACGCACAGTGCATTGCCTCGCCTGCATTGAGTCAAAGCGGCCACAAGAGGCCGGCACTGATGAAGCTGTGGTGGCTCGTGCGCAGGCCAGCGCGTCATTCGCCCGTCCATGCCAGAGCAGCACCGCATGTTCTTTGAGGCCCTGCCGATGCTGATGGTGGGAGCGCTGGCGCCGAGCACGGGGCAGGTCGTCCCCCTGGCGCTCACCGGCGCGCCAGGCTTCGTGCAGACACCGACCCAGACCTCTCTGGCCATCACGCCTGACCAGCTGCTGGACCCAGGTGCCCCTTGCGCTCGTGCGTCCACCCTTGACAGAAGACAGGCACGCTGTAGGAGCTGGGGGCCACTGCCCGGACAACAACACGTGCATGCTAGTGGCAGCCAGGTCTACTTGCATGAGTTTGGTGAAAGGGTTAGGGTTGGGTATGGCTTTGGCAGGCCTGCAGCCAGCGCCAGCCCAGGGATGTTTTCCTGCGTCTGTGAGCGGCGCATGACGTGGTGCGGCAGGCGCGCCGGCCGACCTGGTGCAGATCGTCACGGGGTACGCCGAGGCCGGGGCGGCGCTGGTGTCCGGCGGCGTCGACAAGCTCATCTTTGTGGGCAGCACAGAGGCGCGCCCCGGGAGACTCCTGCCTTTGCAGTAGTGTTGCTCTTGGGTAATCCTGGCGCCGCATGCCCTGTACAACAGGCGCCATACGGGGAGCCTGCCAGAAGCTCGACCATGCGTTATGGGCTGCTGATGAGAAGGCCTGCTGGACTTGCAAGCCCATGCATCTGCAGTACAGAGATGTGGTCAACTGTGATACGGATCTGTCCAAACATAGGTCATGAAAGCGGACCGCGGGGCTGCGCGCGGGCGGCAGGTGGGCCGCCGCGTGATGGCCGCTGCCGCCGCTACGCTGACGCCCGTGACGCTTGAGCTGGGCGGCAAGGACGCGTTCATCGTCTGCGACGACGCCGACCTGGGCCAGGCTGTGCCCACCGCGCTGCGCGGCGCGTTTCAGAGCTGCGGGCAGAACTGCGCGGGCGCAGAGCGCTTCATCGTGCACGTGCGCCCCAGCCTGCCGCCCTTGCCGCTGGCTGCTGCGTGCGCCCTTGCGGCCGGCCGGCCGGCGTCCGCCGCGCGCTTTGTTGCCAGCGCCGTACACTGCCGGACACATGATGCCAGGATGGTGGCGGTTAGGTGATCATGGCAGCCTGGGGAGAACTTGAGAAGCCTGTAGGCGGGCGCAGGAGCGCGTGCACGACGAGTTTGTGGCCACCGTGGGCGCCGCCGCGGCACGCCTGCGCCAGGGCCCTGCGCTCGGCGGCGCGCCCGTGGACTGCGGCGCCATGTGCCTGCCCGGCCTGGCCGAGCGCGTGGCGGAGCTGGTGGACGAGGCGGTGTCGCGCGGCGCCCAGGCACGCCGCGGGGTCAAGACCTAGGCGCCGCAGGCGCTCGGGGCTTGGCCCCAGGCTCGAGCGAGTTGTGGCCGCGGGACGTAGCTGGCCGGCCCGCATGCCATCGCCTCACAGAGCGTCTCACCAGTATTCTCTCCACTCCCGCGAGCTGGCTTGCTGCAGCACATGGAGGTGACGGCAAGCGCATGGCCGCATGGCGACCGGCGGCCTGCCGCGCCGGGAGGCGACCGGCGGCCGGCTGTGCCGGCAGGTGGTGGCGGGCGGGCGGCTGGTGCAGCCGCCGGGCGGCGGCCAGTTCTACGCGCCCACCGTGCTGGCGGGCGTCACGCCGGCCATGCGCATCTGGCGCGAGGAGGTCTTCGGCCCCGTGCGCGGCCCCCCGAGCGCGGCCAGGCCGGGTCGCTGGCGCGCTGCAACACCCTGCGCCTGCACCCGTCGCGCAGCTGCTGCCCTGCTCGAGCCCGCAGCTGTGCCTGCACGCCTCGCACACGCGCCCTGTGAGCTCACACACATGTATGAGGTCACAGGGTGCGGTGGCGCCTCGCGGCGCGGCGCTGCGGTGTAGCTGGGGCTTTGCGAGCTGGGGCTGGGGCTGACCCTGCGCGGGGCCAGGTGCTGGCGATCGCGCGCTGCGGCTCGGACGGCGAGGCAGTGGCGCTGGCGAACGACTGCGCGTTCGGCCTGGGCTCGGCGGTCTTCTCGCGCAGCCAGCGGCGCGCCAATGCCATCGGCGCGGCGCTCGAGGCGCGGCCGCAGCGGCTCCTTCCAGGGAGGAGGGCCTGCCTCTGACTGCTCATCCTGCAAGCCCCTGGGCTGCAGCCTCTTATGTGCGCGTGCGGGCCGCAGCTCTGGCTGTAACACCATCCCTCAGGAGTCGGCAGCGCCATGCTGGCGCGCTCGCCGCAAACGGGTCTCCCCGAGTGTGCCTTTGCCACCGTGCTGCCCCTTGCTGAGGCTCCACACCTGGCGCCCCTGCCAAAAGAGGCCGCTGACTCCTGGCGCGCCGCGCCAGGCGGGCATGACGTCCATCAACGACTTTGCGACGACCTACATGTGCCAGGCGCTGCCGTTCGGCGGCGTCAAGGACAGCGGCTTCGACCGCTTTGCGGGCGTGGAGGGCCTGCGCGGCCTGTGCGTTGCAAAGGCCGTGTGCGAGGACCGGTGCGGCCGCGCCCGGATGGACTGTGAGCACTCACAGAGTGGCGCTGGCCTCATTGCCATCCGCCTTGACACCCTGCGTGCTCTGGCCCTCGGCAGGCCGCCGCAGGCTATGTCAATGGCCGTGCCGGTGAGTCAGGAAGGGCGGGGCGCACTCGCTCGCGGCACTGACAGGGCGTGGGCTGGTTGGAGGGCGCTGCAGCGCGTGTCCGGCCATGCGCCGGCTGGCAGCAGGCGGCTCTGGCGTGCGCGCGCGCTCTGTCCCGAGCGGTCGCAGGCGCGGCGCAGGTGGCCCTGGCTCATGCGCACGGACATCCCGCCCATCCTGCGCTACCCGGTCGGCAACGGCGCGTTCGGCTTTGTGGCCGGCCTGGTCGCGATGTTTTACGGCACGTCGCTGGCCGCGCGCGCGCGCGGCCTGTCCGCCGTCCTCGGCGCGCTGCTGCGCGGGGCGCCCGCCCGGCCCAAGCAGTAGCGCTGCGCGCGGCGCGCGCCCGGCGCGTGTCGCCAGGCCGCCGCCACGAGGCCTGAGGTTGCCAGGAGGCGTGTGCTGGCTTGCGAGGCAACACCTGGCGCTTTGCACATCTGGCCGTGCTGGTCAGTGCCCGTGTTTTGGCAGGGTGCTTTTTATGATTACGCTGGTGCTGTGAGCACATCTTGCTGTGGCCGGAGGCCTTGCACCTGTCTCCAGCACTGCACATGCTGATGACCACAGTATCCGTGACTAAGAGAGTGAGAGGCAGGCCTGCCTTTGCATGTCGCCAAGACTGCTTGGGGTGTATGCAATGTGAGGCTGAGAGTATGAAAGAAGATTGAGCCAGAAAGTCGGCAGCGCCGCGTGAAGCCGTCGCAGTGAGCTTGCTATGAAGCCATGGCACACAGACAGTGATGTGCAGCACTTCCAGTTTCACTTTTGCACATGCTGTTCAGACCTGCCGCATGCACTTTGCATCGGCGCACTTCAGGTTTCGTATGCTGCACATTTCAGTTAAAACACAGCTCAAGGACATCAAACAAACAAACCATGACGCTGATGTGCCAGCATGTCAAGCTCACCAAACTTAACCAACAGAACGACCCAATCGTCAGGGCAGGCTCCACCTACCGCCCAGCAGTGCGCAATCATTGCCTCAGCCGTCCCTGTGCACAGGTTAGCGCCTCCAACACTACACCTGCCACTGTCCTGCGCCGCTCGTCAAGGACGCCGCCCCGGCAGCGCCCTGCGCCCGCGCGGGGGCGGCCGCCGGCCGGCGCGCCGCGCCGCGGCCCGCGGGCCGCGCTACGCGATGCCCTGGCGGCGCTTGTAGTCGGCGAGCGTGAGCACGCGCCGGCCCGCAGCCGCGTACGCGGGGCCCGCGCCCGGCCGCCAGCCGCGGCCCAGCAGCCGGCCGGGCAGCGCGTGCCGGCGGCCGGCCAGGCCGAGCAGCGACAGGTCAATGTTCAGCTCCAGCTCGCCGGTCGCCGCGTTCTCGACCGCGCTCGCGGCGGCGGTGGCCGGCGTGTCGGGCTCGGCGGCGTCAGGCCGCGGGCCGCCCGGCGCGCGCGTCGCCACGGTCAGGCCCGGCGGCGCTGTGCGCGGCGTGCGGGCACGCATCGGTCTGTGTGCCAATATTTCGAAATATGACCTGTGCAATATTCTCTGTTTTCACGCCAGCTCCAGCTCGCACATGGCCACCTTTTTTTTACTCGCGGAGAGCGCAGAGACAGGTCCTTCAAATGTCTAACAAGTTCCGCGGGTATAAATGTAAACGCACATAAAATATAACACCGCCCGTAAAAACATTTGGCGGGCGCGCACCGCCGGCGCCGCCCGTCTTGCTGACGTCCCAGTAGTTGACGACGCGCGTCTTGCGCCGCTGGAACACGTCCTCGCCCTCGGCCACGCCGGCGGTGCCCGGCTTGGCGCCGGCCTGGCCGCCCGGGCGCGCGCCGACGTTGCGGAACGCGTTGTCGAAGTTGGCTGCCGCGTTGCGCTTGTTGATCGCGCCCATGGCCGCGCCGCGCGTGGCGGCGGCCGCCTCGCCGCGCGCCGCAGTCTCCGCCTCCAGCACCTCCAGCGCGGCCTCCGCCCTGCGCACGTAACAGGTTAGGTTTAGGGCAGTTGTCATAATACAGCAACGATGAGACAGAATATGCTTGAGTTACATACATGCAATTGTTGAGCGGAGTGCGAGCACACTTTGGGAGAGCACATGGAACAGAACAGCACCCAATGCATGCAGCTCGTGGCTGGCAACCATACACATGCCGCACGTCTTGCACTGATTTTCCGCACACGCGTCATTACGCACACGCGTCCTGCCTGCCGCAGTGCAAACTTTAGGCACGGCGGGGCGACGCGCGCGCACTCCGCCAGCTCCTCGGCGGCGCCGCTCTCGCGCGCGTGCTCGCGCAGCCGCAGCAGTCGCGCCTTCTCGGCCGCGCGGTTGCGGCCGCCGCCGCCGCGCGCGCGCTTGGCCGCGACCATGCGCGCCACGTCCTCCGCGGTGTAGGTGTAGCTGCGCGCGGCGCGCCCGGCGCCCCGCTCAATCCCCTGTCTCTTGGCTACGCCGCGCCTCACAGCCCGCCTCCCCGAGCTCAGACGGCGCAGCGGCGCTGCTGGCATGCACGCCGCGCCCTCACTGCACTCGCTGGTATGAGAGCGGTGCATGTCAGCCTGGCTCGCCGTTGACGCCAGTCAAGGGTGGACACACAGCGAGACAAGAAGATAACTAATCTAACCCTAGCCCGAGTTTGGGCCGCGCGCGCACTTTTCGGCGGCCTTGAGCCGCTTGACGGCCGCGTCCACGTCGGCCAGCGACAGCTGCGGCCGCTCGTCCTTCTCGCAGCGCCGGTGCCAGCCCGCAAAGTGGCCCGCGTCCAGCGTGTGGTTGGACACCTGCGCGCCCGGCGGTATACGGTTACGCCATCCCTAGGGCTGCATGCGGATTAGCAGCCGAGCCTTCACCCTAACTCTGGCCTAACCCTAAACATATACCTAACGCAGCACACTCCAGAGGGTCTTGCGCACCTCGGTGGAGTGCAATGCGTGGGTTTCCATGCAGGTGTTCCCATACCACGTGCTGCGCCGCCTGCAGGAATGCTGGAACTGGGTTGCAACGTGAGGTCAAGAGGCAAGACTTACGCGCTGGGCTTGTGAGCGCGCACCAGGCGGATGGGGACGATCTTGTGCTGCGCGCCAGCGACCATGTCCAGCCACTTGCTGGTGGTGCGCGGCTGCGCGCCCTTCTCGTCGCCCAGCGCGTACGGCGAGGTCAGGGAGCCAAAGTCCCGGTCCCTGCGCGCAGCAGCACATGTCTCGCTCGACGCAGCAGAGTGCTCACGGCCCGCACGGCCGCGCCAGCTGCATGCCCCAAACAGCCCATGCCTACGGGGTGGAGTGCTGGCCTTGTGTGTTTGCAGCCCCACATACCATCTCAGGTGAGATGGTGTAGCAGAGCTGGCGCGTGCACAGAACGCACAGCAAGGCCATGGCGCCAAGCGCCCAAATCTCATGTGTGAGGGCACTGCGTAGCGCCCAGCTCGATCTCCGCATACACCGCGGACGCGTTTACGCTCGCCTGCCCCGGGCGCCCGCGGGCGCGGGCGCACTTGTACACGCCGGGCGGCCGCTCGACGACGCCGGCGACCACGGCCATCATGTAGCTGCTGCGCACGGCCACGCGCGCGGCCGCGCCGACCACCGCGTCCTCGAAGAACGGCTCGTTCAGCCACTTCTCCAGCGAGAAGCGCCGCACCTGTAGGAGACCAAGCAGGCTAGGTTCAGGAGCTGTGGAATCATGATAGGGTAGGGTAAGGGTAGGACGACAGGCAGAAGGCGCAACCATGCGCCGGCCGCCGCATGGCTTTGAGGCGGCCGCCGGCGGCGGGGCGCGCTGCCGCGCAGCGGCCAGGGCCTGCGCGGGCGAAGCGGCGCACCAGAGCAGCCTCGCACCCTCTGTAGCAGTTGTGACGGCCTTGCAGCGCCGCACGACTGCACATGCACAGCCGCCCGGCAGCAGGACGCGCCCGAGGCTCAGGACAAGCTCTCCCGCCCTTGTCCCATGGTCCGCATGCTGGCAGGAGCCAGCGCTCGGTGGCCGCTCCTGCCCTCCCCGTGCCAGCCGCTGGCAGGAGCGGCACTGGCCAGCTGTGCGCGCTGGGCGGGGCGCGCGGGCGCAGGGGCGCCAGCCCCCTCCTCCCGGGCGCAGGGGCGCCAGCCTCACCTGCATCTTCAGCACGTCCTCGTACGCGGCCTCCTCTGGCTCGTCCGCCTATGCACGCACACCCATGTCACTGAAGGACAGCCAAGCTCTGCAACACCGGCCTACAAGTGCCGTCAGGCCTCCCGCCCCTGTGATGCGCGCGCCGCTCCTGTCGTCGTACACACGTGCTATGCAGAGCTGGGCGGCATGCGGCATGGTAGCTTGACCGCTATTTGTTACAATATCAGGAACAGCCAGCGAGCAAACTTGGTCGCACGTGGGCCACCGTGAGGGATGCCTGGTGTGGAGCCGCACCCCCAGCAGGCGCGCGTCGTCGTCGGCGTCGTCGTAGCCCCGCTCAAAGCGCCGCTCGCGGCCGCCGTCGCCAAACCCTACATCGCCGTCGTCGTCCCCGTCGTCGCTGGCGCCGCGCGCGCGCGGCCCGGCGTCCGCGTTGCGGCGCCGGTCTGGCGGCGCGCCGGCGCCGGCGTCGGCGCCGCGGCCGGCATCCGCGTCGGAGTCCGACTCGCTCAGCTGCGCCTCCTCGTCGTCGCTCCACGCGTCTTCCGCCTTCTGCCTGCGGGCGCGCCCCGCAGGGTAGGGTTGGGTCGCTGCACTCAATGCTGCCCCGCTGCCCCTGCATCAACGCTGCCTGGCAGCAGCCCTGTCTCGAGGCCCGGCACGCCAGCGTGTTCTTAAGGGCCGGCGCGCACGTGAGGCGCCGCGCATGCACGCCCCCGCAAGGCGCATCCCGCTGCCCGCGGCCCCTGCCGCACTCACCCGGGCCCGACATGCGAACCTGCCAAGCACGCATTGGCGCACCCGCGACTGCAGTGGTTGCAGCAGGCTGCCGTCGCACTCGAGCAGCAAGCAGGGCGTCTCACTCAAGAAGCTGTGCCAGGGGCCGAGAGGCGGCGCCTGCTGGCACAGTGGCGCGGCGAATTCTTAAGCTCAGCAGACGCGCTGGAGCCTGCGACTCCCCAGGTCTACGCACAGCGCGCGCAGCAGGGCGGGCCCCGGGGGCGCACCGCTTCCGGCTGCGCGCCTTGTCGGCGCGCGCCTTCTTGGCCGCCAGCTCGGCCAGCGCGCTCTTCTTGGCCGTGTCCGGCGCCTTGACGCGCGTCGACGCGCGCGCCGGCTCGCCCGCCTGCGACATTGCCCCCTCGCGTTGCAGGGGGAGAGGCGCGAAGCGGGGAGCATGGCGCGGGTGCGCGCGCTTGTGGCACATGCATGCGCAGTGGCGAGACAAAAGCTTTGGGCCACAGGCACTGCGGTGCAAAGCGACACGGCCCCAGTCAGTTTGCTAACACTGGTCTAATGCGTTAGCGACCCATATCTGACCCAAACCACGGCACGTGCACCTGCGGACTAGGTTGCCAGAGCACAGGGTAAAGGCTCGGCCTCTGCGGCAGCCGCCGCGCGTGTCGCACGCCCCACGCCGGCGCGCGCGCGCGCGACCGCGCGCCGGGACACAGGCGCAGGGTCAGGGGCGGGGCCGGCGCGCGCCTGGTCCCGGCGCTGCGCCTGCTGCAGCAGGCGCGCGTTGCGGCGCGCCTCGCGCCGCCGCTCGCGCGCCTCGCTGCGCTCGAACAGCTCCATCTCGCGGTCCAGGTCGGTCATGGCGGCCAGGCGCGCGCGGTCGTCGTCGTCGCCGTACAGGTCGGAGCCGTAGCCGTCGTCGTCCTCGTCCGCCTCCTCCTCTGCCTCCTCCTCCGCCGGTTTCTGGTGCGCGCGCGCAGCGGCAGGTCAGGGTAGGGTAAGCCTGCCCTACCCAAATAATCGTGCAGGTCGGAGCCGTAGCCGTCGTCGTCCTCGTCCGCCTCCTCCTCCGCCTCCTCCTCCGCCTCCGCCGGTTTGTGGGGCCCGCGCCGCAGCAGCAGGTTACGGGAGGTAACCCTACCCTCACCCAGGTCACCGTACTCGCTGCCTGGCCCAGCGCCGCACGCTTCAGCGCACAAGCAGGCGCTCCACTGAAAGCGATGGACGGGCGAGGGCGAGGCGGAGCAGCGGCTGCAGGCCGGCCCGCGCTGCCAGCCGGAGCTGACCAAAGCTAAGCCCGCAGGCCTGTGTGGCCTGTCCTAGCGGGGCCGCTGGGACATGCTACCACTGGAAGTCGGCAGCACATTCTCGGGCCCCTGCCCTGCACTGTGAGCAGCCTGGCACACGCCGCGCGGCACAATATCGCGCTTCGAACTCCGCGCCGTGCACCAGACTGCACGCCTAAGCCTCAACCTGGCCACACAGCTGCTGCCGCAGAGCTGGCTGTCCTGTTAGGATGCAAGCGGCCTCCCTCAGCCAGTGCTCCCTCAGCCAGTGTACAGCAGTTGAGCAGGAGCACGGCCTGCAAGGAGAGGCGAGGAGCTCAGCCGGAGCACAGCAGGCCTGGACCTGTGCAAGCCAGCGCGCAGCGAGCACCTTGGCCGCGCGTTTCTTGAGCGGCGCGCGGCCGGGCTTATGCGCGGGCGGCCGGAACGCGCCCTCCTCCTCATCCTCGCCCTCCCCGGAGTCGCCCGGCTCGCCCGCATCCCCCCGCTCGTCCTCGCCCGAGTCGCTCAGCGCAGGCCGCGCGCGCTTGCGGCCGGCCGCCTTGGCAGAGCGCGGCCGCTCCGCGGGTTCGCTGCGCCCGGCGACCTGCCGCAGCGGCACGCCAGTCACCGTCTTGTGCTCTCCAAGCAGTTTGCTCCGCGCACTTGTACAGCAGTCCCTCGCTGGGACGCGTGCAAAGCTTACAGAGGTCAGAGGTGTTATAGCTCTCAGCGGTCCATGGCAACCTCTCAACCATGAGCCTAGTTGCTGCCTGCACACAACCAAGCTCTGCGACTCCCCGCTACCTGCAGGAGCAGGTCATCCAGGTCATCGTCCATGTGCGCTGATGCCCGGCGGGCGTAATGCGCAGCGTCGCTTAGAGCAGTGTATGAAGCGACCCCGCGTCCGCTTGGCGCCGCTCAACGAGGCGCCTGGACACGTCTGTCCAGCCAACGTACAGGCCCTGAGTCTCTGGTGGGACGTCCCCCCCGAAGTTGCTGATGTCCAGCATTGCCAGGAGAGGCCGCTTGGGAGTGGCCGTGGGTCGCCCGACTGAGTGTCGAGAGCACGGCCTCGTTGAGTAGGGACGTTCATCAGAGCGCGCTGCCCGTGAAGGGTCGATACACGCCTGGCTGACGGTGGCACCCGCGCAGCAAGGTTGCCACGCGCCTGAGGAGTGAGCGCAGATTGCGGATCGCCAAGGCGCCCGGGGCAATGCTTGCCGCCAATAGCCCGGCGTGCACGGCGCCGCAGGCTGGAGTGGCGGGCGCCGGCGGCCCCGACGCCAGAGGCCCGGGATCAGGCGAACGTGCGCCAGCGCCCCGCTCGGGCGACGAGCAGCAGGTGAAGGGTTGCTCGGCCCGGGGCAGGGCAGGGCAGGACTGCCTGTATGATCGGGCACCCCAAATCACCACTGGATCACCCAAGCGCAGGACAGAGATCGTAGGCCCCGAGGGGCCGGGCGCATATGTAGTCAGCATGCCCGTCGTGCTGCCTTCCAAACATAGTACCTGCTGCCTGCAGTGTCTGTGAGCAGGCGCGCATGCAGGGTCGCTTGGATCGCGCCGAGGGAGCACACGCTCTGCATATGCATGCATCTTGCGCGCTGACCTGCCTGCTCGCCGCTGACTGAGGGACGGGCACCTGCGCCCACCCGCGCATGCACCGCCTGTCCTGGGGCCGCGCCGTGAGGCGCTCAGTACAGGGATCGTGTCCAACACGCTCTCCGCACGCCATGCACGCCGCGCTGGCCGGCCCGGCCGCGCGCGCGCCCCGGCAGCGCCGGCCCCGACCCCCAGGATCCCGCGCGCCAGGCAAGCGCCGGCCTGGCCAGCGCGCTGGAGCGCTGCGAGCGCTCGAGCGCGGCGGCCA
>JAABUP010003323.1_pt1 | contig 28590 bp, 35 predicted proteins | sample 5559201 | NCBI WGS metagenome assembly JAABUP01 (sample SAMN10711887, study PRJNA513373) | rock metagenome | isolation source: Antarctica rocks | place: Antarctica | reverse complement strand
CTCAGTCAGACAGAGGCAGTGGGCCCTGCAGCCCTAACAACCCCCCTGACACCCCACCTGATGTGCCCAAAGCTCGCCCTAGTGTCTTTTCTCGGCTCAGCCGCATGCCTGCCCCCACAAGCCAGGCTTCTACACACCAGGTGGGTACTCAGCAACTGTTGGGCCCCAATCGCCACAGTGTGAATTTCCCAGACGTGTTTGTCTACATTTGCCATGTGAGCAGAGTACTGGACAGTACAAAGAGCATGACATGACAGATCATGTGTGAATCAGACATATTGCTGCTTCCATATGATGACCTCCATGCAGTGTTGGGAAATAAGTGTCACTGTCACTGCTACAGACCGAGAAGCAGAGGAATGAAAGCAGTGGCAGCGGTTCTCCCTCTAGCAGCTGTCCCGGCTCAGCGGTCCCACCGGCTCAGTCAGACAGAGGCAGTGGGCCCTGCAGCCCTAACAACCCCCCTGACACCCCACCTGATGTGCCCAAAGCTCGCCCTAGTGTCTTTTCTCGGCTCAGCCGCATGCCTGCCCCCACAAGCCAGGCGTCTACTGATCAGGTGGGTATTCAGCAGAGTATTAGACAGTCCCGGACAGAGCAAAGAGCATGACATGACAGACTATGTGTGAATCAGACATATCGCTGCTTCCCTATGATGACCTCCATGCAGTGTTGTTAAATAAGTATCATGGTCACTGCTACAGGCTGAGGAGAAGCGAAGGAATGACACCAGAGGCAGCAATGTCCCCTCCAGCAGCCGTCCTGCTGGTCTAGCTGGTGCCAGGGCCCCTGGTGATGACACAATCACCACAGCTGCAGCCAACAGCAGGCACAACACTGCCACTTCTGATAGGACAGAGGCCACAGGTGCATCAATGACCACCACTGCAGCCAGGCCCAGGCACAACAATGCTGCTTCAGCTGCACACCACCACAGTAATGCTGAGGCGCCGGCCACAGGTGCAGTCAGTGCCAGGCTCAGCAAGGCTGATGCCCAGGCTGGTGGGAGAGCCACTCCATCAAACAGAGCCGGGGTGGCCACCACCGCCACTGCATCCTCAAGCTCCTTGCCTCCCAATGAGGCTGCAGCAGTAAGTGCACACTTGGCATGTGCAAATGGCAATGCTACATTTTCTGGGTGCTTTCAGCTGCTGTCCCTGCATGTCATACTGCCAAGTGCTCTTCAGTATGTGCGCTGCTACTTCATGCTGACTCTTTTTCAGCTGCACCTCACTCAATAATACAGCAACAGAAAGCCTTGCTGCTTCACAGCCTTTGCAGGCATTGACAAGCAGTCTAGTGCTGGCTGCAGGTTGTGCAGTGGAGCGATGGGTTCACAGATGAGTGGGCATTTGACCAGCAGGATGGGTCCAGAGGGCCTGCCACCCGGGGTGACCTGGCCTGGCTGCTGAGCAGGCGCATGCTCAAGAAGCACACCTGGGTCCACCATGTTTCACAGCATCCTGATGACGGCAAAGAATTGCAGGAGTGGGTTCATGAATGGCAGACTGACTACTCTCGCTGCACAGGTGAACACTCTTGAACGCCACCTCCCTTTATCCTTTTACTTATCAAGTGTTGCCACCAAGGAGGCAAGCAAATACCAGTAGGTGGTGTGCATATGCTGCCAGTACAAGTGGTTGAGCTGCACTGCAGCGGTGCAAGGGTGCAAGCTGCACAGCAAGTTTGCAGCTGACAAGCATTGACAATGTGCAGGAGAAACCAAGCTGCCGCCATCGAACAGGTTGAGGCAAGACAGAACACCTGCCTGGAAGCGCTATGACTTCCTGCCTCAGCCTGGCACTCTACAACATAGAAGGCTAATGAGCCCCAGCCTTGCCAGCCAATCAAACTCACATGCAACTGCAAGGATTGTCATTAGGGGCTGACTGGACTGTGCTAGAGTCAAGTCCAAAGTACAGCAGCAAAGTTCAGACAGCTCCAAGATTGTGGCAACTACTCCAATAGAGTTTGGTTGCATATGCAGTCCACACGTGTGACACACGACTTGTTTTGATATGGTCTTCTCAAGCAGATGCATTGGACCTATTGTCAGAGGTGAACACTTACCTCCATGTTGCATACACATTTTGCACACATGTCAGCTACGATGCGCATGCTGCTGCGCACTTCAGCATAAACTTCGAGTTAGAGACTGGGTGGCTTTGGCATTAATACTCAAAGTTGTGTGTCACTCAAGGTCAATAGGCCCCAATACATTGTAGATAGTACGGTCTGGCTACAATATTGCCAGCGTTACCAACGGTACTTTGTGCATGAAATCATTGATCTTATTCAACATCATCAACTTGAAGGCGCAAGAATGTAAGGTGTTCAAACGCACTGTGTCTTTGGACATCCAGTAGCAATCTGTGTAATGCCTGTCCAGTTTCGAGGAGCTCCTAGACAAGGGGCTGAACACGCTGTGTGCAGGCATGACCTTGGGGGTCGCTAGAAAGTCTAGCTCACTGCTGTGGATGCTGACAGGCATACAAAGCCTATTGCAGCTCAGCTTTACAGTGTACCTGTCACTCAGACCTGTTCAACTAAGTGATATAGCAGCCACACAGGAACTGTCATGATCATGTCATTTCTCAACATGCAAAAGAAAGACAGCCTACAACATTACATGATGGTGATGTCACTGAATCAACCATTCAATCATCAGATGTTCAAAGCATCGCTGAAGGAGACTTGAGCAGCTTGTCTGCACCAAGATTGTCAAGCCACCTATCTGCCACGCCTCCCACTGCAGAAGCGTGCTGACATTGCTGCAAGTATGCAGCAGACCGCCCATGTTGGACTGTAGCAGCAGCTAAACAGACAGTTCCTGCCCTTTCTCATGTTTATGTGCACAAGGTGCAGCTCCTACTATCACCCTGCAGCCTCAGAATAATCAGTACTGACACTACAAGCAGGACAGTGATTTGCAAAGCCAGGCAGAGTATTGCACGCTGTGTATCAACAAGGTCAGCATACAGGTGGAGTAAGACAGGTCTTGATATGACAGCAAAACAGGCACAAACATGTAGGTAGGTAAATCTGGGAGTAGCAACTTGGCACACCTGTCTTGCAATCAACAGCAGCTAAGTCAGCCACTGCTGCCTGAGTACCGTGCCCAGTCCCCATGGCTGTCATTGCTAAACTTATGTACCTTGGCACTGACTTGCAATGGCATTCTTGATGAGGAGGTTGGGCAGCAGGCGGGGGTGGGGCAGCAGGGCCTGGGTGACCGGGGAGGTGGGGTGGTGCTGCAGCCAGTGCTGCATGACAGCCCTCTCGTATGTGTGCCCGTCTGCAGCTATCACAGGCTCCATCACCGCCTGCAATCAAGGAAGCTCTTGAGTTTGCTTTAGTCTCAAGTGCAAGTGCAGCAGCAGGGGCTGCATCTTGACTGCGTGTCTGTGCTGCCACTAGGACTGCAAATGCCTGAAATTTTTGTTGTATAAGTGTTGTCAGGACTTTACGCTTGAAGGTATGTGTGCCACAGAGCAGGTGAAGAAAGGGATCCTGGAAGCGCACCTTGGTGATGGGACAACAAAACAATGACAGCATGTCAGCGTCTGGATTCTCAGCACTGCTGATTGAGGCTGCCAGGGCAGTACAATCTGACCCAAGCAGCTTTGACTCCTGAAGCTTGAGAGCCTCAGCTTGTTTCTTGGCCTTCTGCCTCTCCCGTCTGGCTTTCTTGGCTGCTGCCTTTGTCTTCTGTTGCTCTTCTTCAGCCAGCAATTGCTTGCCCATGTTGTGAGCGGCTAGTGCTTCAGCAATGGCAGCTGCATCTGCAGCTGCCAAAGCATCTGCTTCTGCTTTTGCTGCGGCCAAACTGCCTGTCTGGGAGCCCTTTGCTCTGCTCACCATGTCTTCGACCTGAACAGACAGGGCTCAATGCTATTGCAACATCCCAGCCCATCATGCAGGGTCAACACGAGCACTTGCATACACATTAGCCTTGCAACAACCAGCTGCATCATTGACTGCTTGTGTCGCGTTCAGACAGGCCTCGGCATTGTGTACAAAAGCTTGAATTTGCCTGCGGGTTTGGCATTTGTAGCAAGATCTTTGTACAATATGCCTGTTACGCAGGTGAAGCTACAGTGCCATCCGTTGCAATTTGCATACATGCATGCGGACAGGCCTCTGTACAGAAGCATCTGCACTCAGCTTCTGTGCTAAGCCCGCACCAACTTGTGCTTGTCTAGAAGGTCATGTGGACCTTTGTGCAATCACAGGCATGAGAACAGAAAACAAAATTTTCACCTGCAAGTCAGGGAAGAACATGGCTAAGCGCTTCAAGATAGCCTCTGACAATCTGTGCTGGTTGACAAGCTGCTGCACAGATTCCTTAAGCCTGTCTGAGACAGACCAATGCTTCATTGTATCTAGAGAGACTTCAGTGCTTGCCCATGACTTGTGGCATGCGGCATCATTGAAAGCCGCAGCCCAGCAAGTGGTCTGATGGCACAGAGCTTCCATGCTTGCCACCAGTCCCTCTGCACATAAGATCAGCAGCATGCACTGTGTAAGCACAGCCTTACTTGTCTGGGACACAGACGACGATATTGGATGTCAGTCAGTGCTGACTGCAGCCAGCGAGCCTGCCAACAAGCAGCAACCCAGTTTTATCAACTGATGGTCCATGGAATGAAGCTGAATTCTGGTGAGCATCAACTCAGAGGTCATGGTTGTGGGTGCAAGTAGATAAAACATTGCGCTGACACCTCAAGAATGCAAGTCAAGTCACGACATTTACATGACCTCAACAGCTCACAGGAGCACCAGCAACTGCAGCTGTATGTACACCACTATAATGCACAATGATCATATTTCCCATGACCGTGAATGAGATCAGCTTTCTGCGTTTGCAACAAAGCATGATCCTACCAATGCAGTTGAGCGCTCTCGATGCGCAGGCAGAACAACTCCCAAGATGCAGGGCAGTACAGTGATCGTTGTGACAGCCACAAAGGCAATAGCAGTTCTGCCTGTTGCAGAGCCAGCAGGCTGAGGGGCATCACTGTTCACGCTGCCCTTCAGTGCCGGTGCAGGCTGAGCTGCAATGGCGCAAATTGATTGCAGCAATGACACACAATCAAGCAAGACAGACGGATGTGACGCGCAAAAGGCACTGATCGTTCATGCATCCATCATCACCTTTCAGGCCGTGTCTTTGTCATGTTTGGACGCTTGTGGACCAACACCAGTTTGACCAGCCCAGACCCACCTCTGCATGGCTATCGCTGCAACTGTCCTGCAGACCCAGATCATGACTGTCGAAAGCTGCATTGTCATCGAAGCCCAGAACATAACACAAAGGATGCCACATGGACTGCAATAAGCCATTTGTCTATGTGCAACTTCCAAGGGTGCGTGACCAACAAAACAGCGTGGCATGCATTGAGTGCGCAATTGAAACAGGCCAACCTGTTGTGCCTTTCAGTACACACATGGCAATGTGGTGTTGGTCGACCTTTGCCAAAGAAGCAATGCAGCATGCAGAAGGTTGGCTACATCTGGAAGGCATGCATGAATTTTGCAAAGCAGATGGGCAGGATGCTGGCCTCTGGTGGCTTGCATCAATCACCAGTCAGTGTTGACCTGCTTGGCTCAGCTGTTGCCGCTGACTTGCAATGGCACTCTTGATGAGGAGGTTGGGGACCAGGCGGGGGTGGGGCAGCAGGGCCTGGGTGACCGGGGAGGTGGGGTGGTGCTGCAGCCAGTGCTGCATGGCAGCCCTCTCGTATGTGTGCCCGTCTGCAGCTATCACAGGCTCCACCATCACCGCCTGCAATCAAGGAAGCTTGTTTTAACAGCCACTGTACCAGCTGAGTTGACCACCATATGAGCGCTACCTATCAGACCTACAAAGTGGTGTTCCTTGCAGTAGTCACCTTGACCTTCACTGCTGCTTGCTATAGACAGACATTGCCACATGATGAAGCAACAAAGCAGCGCCTTTATATGTCGGGAAACAGGACGACGACATCTCGTTTGCCAAATGGCTACATAATGACACAGGCTGACAAATCACAAGCACACAAGCCACCTTTGTGATCGGGCAGCGGAAGAGCTGTAACATGTTGGCATCTGTCAGCAAGGCTGGTGTGGCGGGGACGCTCGCAGCAGAGGGTGAAGGCTGCTCTGATGAGTCCACAGCCTGCTCAGCCTCCGAGTCTTGACTGCCCACAGCTTGAGCCACAGAGCTGACAGGCTGAGCCTTCTTAGCTTTCTGCCTCTTCTTTTTGGCCTTCTTGGCTGCTGCCCGAGCCTGCTGTTGCCCCTCTTCAGCCATCAGCTGCTGACCAGCCACCTCAGCTGCTTTCTTTGCTGCCTCTCTGTTCTCTTGCAAACTACTTTGGAAGCCTGCAACCTTCGTCTTCACCAGTGCTTCACGATACAATATTGAACCCTGCAGCAACCAGCTGCATGTCACAGTGCTGAAGCAACCCAATCCATTGCTTGACTGGAAGGCCTTCTAGCAGAGACACCGTTGTTGACATCATGGCTGCCTAGGTACTGTTACTTGCAACAGCAAGAATGTATGCACATCACACTGAGCAGGCTGGACATTGCATGACACGCAGAGTGTAACTGCGCGTCTTGTAAAACAAAAATTTGTAGTTCTAAGCCATTTTGCATCAGGAAGGTTTTGTTTTATGCAACCATGTTTTACACAATCAAACCAGCAGCAACTTACATCCAGCTCTGGGAAGAACTGAGCTGCTTGGGTCAGGATAGCGCCGGACTGTTGCGCCCAGTTAGCCATCACCCCAGGGTTAACCAAAAGCTTGTGGAAATGCAGTCCCAGCAGCGCATGTACCTTGCCGCTTGTTGTCTTGGTCCGACCAAAGAACCATGACTTATCTTGAGCAGCTTCTGAGAACGCAGAAGCCCACAATTTGTTGGCGTGGCGGAGAGCCTCCATGCGTTCAACTATGTCCTCTGCACAATGCACATAGATCAGCTCAAGTCATTCAGCAGGCCAGGTGCAAATTTGTCAGCAGGAGACACCAGAACGAGGTAGTTATACACCATTCAGGGTGCGGACAAGCAGTGTGTTGTAGACAATGTAGAGCTAAATGCATATGCCAGGTCGTTGCAATCAGCAGATTATGGTATGAAACAGCAGCTGTTTTCACCTATGCAGTTGGCTACTAACTGGACGCGCTTCTTCAACCTTGTCCTCATTTTGCTCTCATGTGTTTGCACCTTCCTCAACAGCTTAGGAGCACAATCCTTGCATGCAGCTGCAAATAGCACAGAGAGCTGACCAAGAGCTTCTTAGACCATGGCTTTGTTTGTCACCAAATGCATGTGGCAGGCATGTCCTCAAGGGAAAGATAAAAGCAATCTTGCTTCATGCTGGTTGCACGTCACAAAGCGTATGCCATAAAAGCATCTGGCTTAGTGGACTGATAGCTGACGCTTGGAATGTATACAGCAGCAAGGCAATATGCTCGCAGGTGCAAAGACAACCTTTTGATAGATTTGTGGCAGCGACACAGGTGCAAAGCCTGGCCAATGCATTGCAGCCAAAAGGCAACCTTGCCCAACTTGTACCTGTGACAGAAGTGTTGGCAGCTTCCGTGGTGGCCAGGCTTTCTGGATCTGCAGGCGCATGCGAGTCCATTTGAGCCGCATGTGCAAAAAGGGCTGCAAGGAAATGCAGGCCTGCCACAGCAACATTCTGCCGGGTCACCTCTTGTCTGCTCTCTCGCTTACCACAATCCAGCTCCAGATAATGAGCTGCAGCGACGTAGCAAGTGATGATGATGAGCGCACATATCGATTGGGAGGATAGGTATGGGAAGGCGCAACGTGGCAGCATTGCGCTGCTGCTGTTTCCACATGTTGCCGACAGTGAGCTAGCAAGCACCTAGGGTTTGAGCCTTGTACAGTGGCCATCAACAAAACTGGGCAAGATGCTAATTGCTGAGTTGATGAACATCCTGTGTGGCTTGCAGATCCTGATGCCAAAAATTGAATTAGCGCAACCTGGCCTGTGTGACCGTTTGTGACACATGCTTGACAGAAACAAGCACATGGCGTATGCCTGCTGTGATAGAAGACATGGCATTTTGGCAACTTTCATTGCTCAAAGTGCGTTGACTTCACTGATGCAGAAGGGATGAAGATGGCACATACGTAGTAGGCAGATATAAGTCTTGATTGAGTCATCGATCATCTGAGCTGCCCTAGGCTCTAAGGAGTCGTCAAGAGCTGTTCGCGCAAGGTTGACTAACATGCTAGCCCACAAACCAAAGCCACCCTCCCGAAGAGCGACAGCAAAGCCGCCGTCGCTCTCAGTGTCCAGAAGTCCTTGGAGGATGAACAGTCCAGCTGAGAGCACTGGCCTCTGTTCATTTAGATACTCAACAGACGACAGATCTTGGGGTTTGTCCTGAACCACCATCCATTGGTAGTAGCCCAATGTAAAAAGGTTCTGCACAACCAAAAACGCATGATGTGGGCTTCAGCAAGAAGAAAGTGGGGCTTTGAGCAAAGCAGACTTTCTAACATGTCAAGATGTTGTACTACAGGACTGAATCCGGAACGCAAGCCACTTTATTGCAGCAGGCTGACACAATACTACAAGGCAGCAAACCCTACACCTAAGACTGATCAGAGCTTAAAAACAAATGTACCTGAGGATTAGCAGGCTTCAGGAACTGTCTCATTGCTGACAGGAAAGACAGAGCTGCCTTGAGCAGACTGAGCCGTGACATGTCTGTGCGTGCAGTGCCACTGACATCAGGCAGCCGCTTCACCACATCACGTAGCAGGTCCATGGTTGCCTGTGGGGGCTGCAATAGGGAAAAAAATAACAAGACAATAACGCCCCAAGTTTTTTTGAGCGTGGCTATGGCTTCATCCGTGCTTGCAAATCACAGCTCTACAACTCATGATCACATATGCTGCAAGCATGTATGCAAGCAACCATGCTATGGACAGCCTCAGCCTTTTTTGCAGCTCACAGTGAACAAGAGTGATAAGGGTGACAACCTGGGGCAAGGCTGCAGCAGCTGCACAAAGAAGCGCAGCTCTGTCAAATAAATCTGTCAAAGCCTCACAGTGATCCTGACACCACGGTTGTTGCACCTACAAACAACACTGACATGGCATCACATCCTGGCATTGCACATGTGGCAGACAGGCTATACCCTTGCCACAGCAGCAATGCAGCGTTATTGGCTGTGGCGATTTTGCACATCAGGCAATGCATGAGGTGCACAGCAGCACACAAAAGGGCAGTGTACATCAAAAGGGGCTAAAAAGTTGACATGAAAGAGGCACACCTGCAGCGCCTCTTGCATGATTTTGTACATACTGAGCACCATGTCCTTCTGATGTACCAGACTAGTGAACACGCGCGCACTCTGCAGTGCATCCTGTAAGTAGCCCCTGCTTTTCAAATCCCTGGCAAATACCATGCTTGTGTAGCAGGTATGTGCCATGACAGCACATGCAATGAGGCGTGTTGCCAAGCTGGGATGGCTGGTGATCACAGCACTAAAGCCTGTCAGGATGGCTGGATGCAAGTCCAGATGCCAGCCATCCAGGCCCAGCTGGGGAATGCTGTAGAGAACCTTGATTGCTGCAGTTGTAATGGCCGGCAGCAGCAGGCCTTTGTCTGGTACATCAGTGTGTCTCTTTTCCCAGACAGACATATTTTCTGCATGGAATCAATCTGGTTTCAGGCCTCAAGACTTTTGCAGTCAACAAATCCTCTGTTGCGCAAGACAGAGACTTGTCTCATTGCAAACGTTGTTGCGGCTTGTCCATCAAAATTGCCCTGACAATCACGTCGATGATAGAGACATGTGGCGGAAGAGCAATCACTACCCAATGTAGAAGCAAAGCATTGCACAGCCCATTTGACATGGACTCCAGTGTACCAGCCCAACATAAGCAGTCAGATATGTGAATGCACAGAGGATGGGGAGGATCCACATCTTCAGCTAATCAACTAAGTTGCACAGATGTCAGGGTTGTGAGAACTACAAGATACAGAGGCTGAGCAGCAACCTGCCCAAGCACATCAAGGGTACTCACCAAGCAGCTCCCAGATGCTGTGCACTCGACCAAAGTAGCCTGCAGCAAGTGTCCACCAGTGAGGGTCACACTCATCAAGCTGGATCAGAGATGCATAACTCGCCAATCGCTGCAGCATGGCGCTCCCCAATGCAGTCAACTTTGCAAGCGAAGGGCCGCTGGAAGGCGCCCAGGCCTTCCACTGATGCATCAATGGAACCAGGCCAGCTGCAAAGGTGGGTCCCAGGTCCAGCTTGGGGTCTGCCACATGACCCAGCAGCAAGTCATGCAGCAGCATCACCAGCTGGTACATCAGATGGTTGTACAGGGTTAACGTGCTGTGCTGTGACTGGTCCAGGGTTGTAACCTCCAACTGAGCCCAGTGAAGGCATCTTGAGGCTCTGCAGGCTATTGTTTGGATTTGGCTCCATGCCGCTGCAGATGGTGTACGCCATGTGAGCACTGCAACAACACAATGACGCAGATGTCAGAGGATGCCTTGACTGAACTGTCAGCGACCGGTCGTGGTGTATTGAGGTGATGTACAAATGTGTGAGGCTGCAAACCCTGGACAAGCAGCAAAGAAAAACTGACAACACAGCTGTATCAAGTCCACCACAAGAGACTTTGCATGTACAGCTTGCCAACTACTGCACAAACATAAACTGAAGCAACATATTGTTGCGAGCTGCAGCTCTGCCATCTGAGTACAACCTAGTCAATGTGTGAGAACATATGACTGGCAGACTAGCAGGGACAATGAGTGACATGAGTGCAGCACGTGTCAGCCTACCGTGTTCTGACCGACTGTTTTGTTGATCCCTGGCCTCTGCAGCACAGGCTGCCACAACCTGCCCATCACCGGCTTGGTCTGCGCTGGTGCTTCTGAGGTTGCTGGGGCTGCTGGGTGAGGTCCCAGCAGGCAGTGCAGCTTTCACACAGCTGCTATGGCTGACAGTGACAGACTGACGAGAAAAAGGGTCATGACTGAGGAGGCCTTCCAGAAGCTGTACAGTTTCAAGCGCAATCCTCAGGTTGGCTGTAAACTGGGAGTCGATCAATGACCCTTCATACTCCGGACCTGCACATTCAGGGCACTGACACAATTAGCAGATGCCTGGCAGATACCTGAGAGTGACCTTTCATGACTTAAAGCTGGTAGCTAAAATTGGATTTGCATACAGTTGCCAAGCTGGCATGAGGTAGGTTCTGGGCCTTACGTGATGGACAAATGTCTGAAGCCTTTTGGTCCATGATGACTGGTTTTAGCATCTTAGACACATACATCATGCCATGCATTTGCGCTAAAGCAGCCTGCTTGGACTTGTCATCTGCCACTATGGCCCAAAGGATACAGAATGCCTGAGATGCCATGCCCTTGGTGTGTTCAAGGCAACTCAGAAGCAGAGGCACAATGCCTGCGCCAAGTAGCATCAGCTCATGGTGCCTTGTGAGGTATGTCAAACTTATGCAGCATCGGCAACGTCAAGCAATGATTATGCAATGCACAGAAGTTTGTCACAAGATCTGCTGCAACCTGTGCATGGCCTGCACAGTCAGGATGCACACTGACGAAAACAAGCGATGAAGCATGACACGCATGATTTGGGCATGCATTTACAAAACAAAATGACATATGGAGATATGCGCACCTAGCCTGAACATTTCATTGGCTGCAATCATCCGGTGTTGCTGATGGCCTGATATCAACAACATTTGAAGCGTTGAAAGACAACACTCCTCATGTGTGACAGACTGATTCAGCTTGGATAGTTCATGAGCACGTAGGTCACCATCTGTCATCTGCTTGATGATCTTCACAGTCTGCCCAAAGCCAGGCATGATGACTTGCACTACACTAATGCACAGGCGCTCCACCTCCTGTGAGTCATCTGCATGCCCAACCTGGGGAGCGTGGAGTGCAAGGCCATTCATGACATCAGGCAGCAGAAAATGAATGGCTCTTGAGAAAAGCCGCTGTGCAGACTCAGCAGCAGAGCTGACAACTTTGGCACGCATCAAGCTAGCCAGCTTGCAGGCAGCAGTCAAGACATGCATGAGCTGAATGGCTCTGTCGCCATTGTGATCGCCACCCACAGGTGAACCCAAGAGGCCATTGGGCTCAGCAAGCGTAATTGCTTGTGCTGATTCAGCAAGACTGTCATTAGTGGACTGGATCTCCTGTGAGCTGCCCTGTGCTGCGGGCTCATCAGCTTTTGCTGAGCGTGTTTCTGCTGGCGGCATGCGCTGGCAGAGATGGTACTGCAGGCGCATCCTGCAGAAGCTGGAGGAGTAACAGCAATGGCTGGATGGCTTGCCTAGCTGATTTGAGAAGAGGGTCTGTCAAGCCATCTTGCATACTTGTGCTACTGGTTGAAACCTGTTCAGATGGCTTGACACTGAGCATGTCAGTCAGCAAACTATTGTCCGTAACGACGCGCACAACTTCATCGTGCTTGCTAAAAGCCTCGGCAATAGCCAGCCAAACACCAGGCGTGTGTAGTGCATCACTTGAAAGGAGTCCTGTCATCTGGAAGATGTGTATTAGAAAGAAGGTGAGAGGTGGCTCATTAACCTCAACATCGATGCGTGTTAATCCTACTGAATTGTAGGGAATCTGCATAGACAGTACTTACGGTTGCACCTTGGCAATGCCAGCTTGCAGAGTGCCCGAGACCCGAAAGTATACGTACCTGTCCCGCGGTTGTTTTTAGCCAAGGACTTCCCGTCATGAAACAGCTGGCAGGATTGCGCAGACAGGCCGTGGTAGTGACAGTAGTCGTCTAGGACTTCAACCAGGGTGTCAGCGACATCGTAACTACCCTGAAAAAAGGCTCGAGGGCAACCCTGCAGCCACAGCAAACAGCTATCGATGAAATTCAAGCTCGCTGATCAAAACAGCTGTTAGGGTGCAGCAAAATACCTTGGTCTGGAACCAGATCTTCAGAGTGTCCGTCATCTATCAGGCTGCAAGAGCGTTCGAAGCTGTTATCGCATTCACACTTTCCCACTTCACTGATGCTGTAGACTCGTGTCACATCTTACAATCTGAATCATGCAACTGACTTGGATCTGTCAGCAGGCATGTAAATCAAATTGACTGCTCTGAAACCACAGGTCTCACGTCAAACAGCACGACCTGTCTGGACAAGCTTTTTCTTAGTTATGAATCCGAAGACAAGCTTTGCTATGTCCAGCACTCGCAGCAGTTGATCCTTTCACGAACATTAATATCAAACTTCACATACAACTTCCAATAGTACTAACCTCTACAAAACAGTGATGCCAAGGCAGGGAAACACTAGTTTACATGATGACGTGCAAGCTGGTAATACTATTTTATGTGACATAGAGTAACTAAGTCAAGGGCCAATAGCGTCTTCAGATTTGACGCCCAAGGCCAGCAGATGTGCAGCTCGTCCAGATGGTAGCGCGCCCTTGCTCAACAGCTTGCATTGAAGAGACAGCCATGAGAACAAGCTTTGCTCCTGTATGGACCGGGACGATGCCTGCAACACTGACGCAGGTTGCATCACTAACAACTCAGATGTACAAGTGCCATATACAGACCTGCCAGCGGCACAAGACAGTCTGCTTATGCACATACAAAATGCTTGTACAATGCATCAAAGAGGTGCAGCTCACCTTCACATGGCCATGCTCACGTCTGAATGACATGAGCTCTGACAGCCTTACATCCCATAATATGTCCGCATCGGTCCTGACAGGCCGCCAACTGACACCTAGCTGATTTAGCATCTTTGCCCTTCTTGGCTGCAATAAGCCTGTCAGTAAAAGACCATTTGTTGACGCTTGCTTACAGCGCACGGACACAGCTAGCAATCAATTTCGAAGCAAACTTTGCAAAGACTTGGCCGCCTTCACAGCAGCAAAGCTTACCTAAGGCATACAGACCACGCTGGTGTAGCAGCCAGTTGGTCACACGCAAATGCTCTGCAGTGATTTGCTGGCTCAGTGACGCAATATGCTGACTGTATGCCTTCATTTGCTCCAGCCAGATGGATTCAGTCATCTGAACAACTTGACTGCTCAACAGCCATGTGACTCCTGCAAGACAGGAACACGGCTACAACAAAGACTGCAACAATGTGCAACTGTAAATTTACCACAGTACAGAACACTTGGCAGAAGAGGTGGACGTTGCGTGCATGGCCAACATGTGTATAACACTTGTACATCAGTGAATGAGGCTGGCCGCACTGGACATGGTGCATTGGTGACTCAACCTGCAGCCATTTATGCTGGCTGCCAAGTTGAGTCTCAAATCTTACAGATGCACAACTCCGGCAAGGAAGGTAGGCTGACCAAGTATGGTCATGTATTGCATCTGCATTGGGGTCAACTGGCCCTCCCGCCACAGGGCTCTTTGGTTCAAGACCCAGCGTAGCACAGCACATCGTCTTCCTGGAGGCCTGCCAGGTGGTGTGCAGGCATACAAGCTGCCACCTCTGGAGGCATCTGAATCAGCTGTGGCAACACTCGTGACTGCCTCTGGCTGGGTTGTGGGGGCCTCAGCACTAGCAACAGAGGTGCTGGACTGCTCATTGCCAGCACTGTTTGTGTCGTCCAGAGAAGCTGAGGAAGCACTGCCATTGGCGCTGGATGACATGCGTGTGCTGGCTGATGCTGGTCGTGAAAATGTTGGCTGAAAGTGAAGCTGTGGCTGCTGGACTGTCATGGATGAACAAGCTGATGTACCACCACTTGCATTATGGGCCAAAGTGTACACGCGAGCAGAGCTGATCTCTGTCTGCCATGTTGACTGTGCAGAGATAGGCGCCTGCTTGTGAGCAAAGTGAGGCTGCTGCCCAGGCTGCTGCTGATTGGATTCAGATTGCAAAGCAGCAGTCCGTTTAGGCCTGCCCTGGCTGCGTGGTGAAGCAGATGCACCAGGTTGAGCACCGGGCATCTGAACCTGTCCCTGCTGCTGCTGCATAGTCTGAGTGTCCTGGCAGTCCTACAGGTCATGCAAATCATGATGTTAGTGAACTATTGCATGTGAAGCTGTTGTCATGCACACAACCAAGCATACAGCCTGGCTGAGTCAACAATGCTTGCAAAGATGAAGACATCAAATCACAAGCAACAGTGCAGCCTGTACGCAGGCTAATCATGATGTCTGAAGCCTCAGCCATGCACAAGCTGACATGACTTGCCTGGTCAGGGTTGATCTGAGAGCCATTCAGATAATGAGCAGCCTCATGGGCAAGGCGCTTCCACTGCATGGGAGGGTCAATGTCCATCTCCAGGCCTGCCAGCTGCAGCATGAGGAACTGCTCCCTGGAGAGGCGGCCTCGCCGCCACAGCCAGCGTTGCTTGGCCAGCCAGAAGCCCTGCCCTGCCTCCAAGTGGGCGCTGGCCAGAGCTGCGCGCCGCTTTGCTATTTGCTGCAAGACAGCCACAGTTCATCGAGCTAGTCCAGGACAAGGAATGGAATACATCTTACAGGCAGAAGAAAAGTCTGCAGCTCTGATATCCTGTTAACCTTTGTGACAACATGAGGTGACCTTCACTAATGTGCAGCTGAATGTTGTTCCACACATGTGCTTAGACATGGCTGTGGTGACAAGTATGCACAGAAGGCCTGTGGTACAGCGTGCAGTGAAAGCATGGTTACCCGCTGCAGTGCATTTGCGCCTTTGGAAGTGACCTGCTTCTGACCCCCCTGAGGCCCCACCCTGGAGCCCTGCGGCGAGTATCGAGAGGGAAACGGGGGTGGGAATCCTCTGCTCTGTCCCGTTGCTATCATGACCGGTCTTTGGGATACTATGTTGAGATTAGGATCTGGCACCCTTTGTGAGGCAGACCTTGAGACCGGCCTAGGGTTTATTGAAGGGGTAGGAGACGTGGCTCCCTGGACAGGCTGCTTGCCAACAACAGCAGTGATTTTACGGTTGCGCTCTACAATGTAGAGTAGCTTCCCGAGCTGATGCATCCATCTGTGCTGCCAAAGTTTGCCTTGTTGCTGCACACACAGAAGATTGCTGACAACTCATAGCACACCAGACAGCTACTGAGACAGGAGAGGCAGAGAAGGGGAGAAATGTATGTGATGCACTCTTGGCAGAGTACAGAACACACGGGACCTTCTGTTTTATGTCTGTGTTTCAGCTTCAACATGCATGACTGACCTCTGGTTCCCAATTGAAGCCAATGGCTTCCAGACGCTTGATGGCATCTGTGCCCAGCAGGTTGCGGCGCCGGAACTCGCGCTGCAGCTGCACCCACAAAGCCAGCTCACGTGCCTGCAGACCCCCTCGCCGCCCCCAGTCAAACCCCAACCAATTGAAATCTCCCTTTCTGACTGGATCTTGATCCTGCAACAGCCATGTGCAGGGCCGCATATAGACTGTATGAAACAGGAGGCAAGAGAGTGCAGAGTATGCATGCGTCAGATTGGTATATACAGGTTGTGACAGCAGATCCTTTGGGTTTAGACACATAGGCTTCATATTCTGCACTGTGTTGTACATTTCTGGATCTGTGTGTGTGGCTATGCATGGTGAATATAAACAGGAACACCTTTGCAGAGGTGATGACTACAGACCATGATTGTGCACCATGCCGTGATTGCAAAACATGTGCAAAGCTGATGCCATGATGCGTTGACTTGCATACCTGCCACAATAGCCACTCAATCAGCTGGTCAAACTTGGATTCCCACTCTTCGGTAAGCTGAGCCACCTCACCAAACTCAAAACCCATGGCATACAGCACCTGCAGGCGCTCCTCTGACAGAGCACCCTGAGCTCTTGCCACCCGCTGCCTCCGCACCCACTTTGCCAGGTCTGGAGCCTCAGTCCAACCCTGCGCATTGTGAGGTGCAGCTCATGATGCTGAGCCGATCAGCAGGTCAAAGCTCATCAGGTCTGACCACCAAGCCTGAGCTGCACAGGAGTGCAGCAGGCTGCAGGTGGTGAGCACAACAAAACAGCAATGTGAAGAGTGCCTCAATGATGGGCAATGATGGTACAGCCATGACAATTTTGAGAAAAGGCAAGAGTCTTGTGTTGGTTGCCATGTCGGCAGCAATCCAGGTACTGACTCGATGAACAATGCGACGTCGCCAGACATGACACAGATGCTGGACAAGACTTGTCTCAAAGAATCAGGCAGACGTTCAACGCATCACACACATATGCAGCAGAATTATACACATATGCACAGAATTATACAAACCTCTGGCACATTGCAGTGGCCATGGCGGTGCATGAAAGCAGCCAGCTGCACCACACGCCGATCCCAGCGATCATTGGTGGAGGGCTTGCAGAGCATGATCTGAGGTACTTTGGCAAAGATCTGACCCACGCCCTTGCTGCCTGCATCACCATGGCTGCGTCAGGCCGAGAACATGGTGATGTCACTGACATGCACAGGTGGAACATGCAGCTTGACAAACTAGGGGAACAGAGCAGGATGGGCAGACTTTACAAGGTAGGGTTTCTTCAACTGTCCACCACATGAGATGATTCAAAGACCTATACAGACATGCTGGCCTGGTATCTGCCCTTAGTCACGGCACTGACCTGGCTCAATGCCACAATCATGTACAAGGTAGTCAGCACAGATCAGCATGTTGCGCTCAATCCGAGAGCGCCTGCGCCTGTCTATCAGCTGTCGGCCACCAGGCGTTATGCGCCATGCCACAGCAGCCCTGATCACCCCATCAACTTTGGACTCTTCTATGCCGCACTCTTTGAGCAAGAACTGCTCAGCACTCCCCTCCTGCTTGTTGGCATGCATGACAGGCTCAGGAGATGAAGAATCCAGAGCTGCCATGCAGACATTGCGAGCGCGTCGGCCAACAACAGGAGGAGAGTGCTTGAACAGGCTGAGGTGCAGCGTGCTGGCCTGTGACAAAAAGCGCAGCCACTGAGCTTCAACGCTGCAACCTGTTCCAAAGCACTCCCCTCCATATGCCGGGTAGGTGTACAGTTGTTTGTCAATGTACAAGACCTGTCAGCATGTAAAATCAACAGCTGCTCATGCAAGCACAAGCAGGCAGCAAACCCTTTGTGATACAAACAACTTGCTGAAAAGCTCCAGGGCAGTACCGTCCAGGGCTTAGGACGTGAGCTCCTGTTCCTGTCTCGCTTTGCAGCGCTGGTCCATGGACGCTGCTCAACCACAAGGTGTGGGAAGATTTCCTCCCCCCAGCCTTCACCACGCCTCTCAAATCTGAAGATGAGCTCAGTTGAGCCTGACTCAGCCTTTGCTGTCTGTGATACACTAGACCCTACACTCTTGCTAGCAGAGACTTCGGAAATTTGACTGCTATGCCGCCGTTCAAGTAGCTGAGCGTATAGATCTTGCTTGGCTTGCTGATCTGCTGCTGCTAGCTCGGTCTCCTGAGCATCTTGGACACCAGAACCGGACGACCTGCTGCCTTGCTGCCTGGCGAACTCTGCTGTGCAGCTTGACCGTCTTCCAGCTCGTTTAGCTAAAACTCCTGGCGCTCTGGACAGCAATCGGACACTCTGACAGGTACGCAAAAACTGAGCGTCTCCAGAGGACAGGTGTGTTTCGCTGAAGCTCACAGATATTACCACAGCCGTTGGTGTTCGTAGCATGGAACACTGCTTATGCTTCTGTTCAAGAACATCAAGTTTCACCGTGTACCGCACATACTTTGCACAGGCAGTCCGCCGGAGGTGATCGTGACAAGCACAACATGATAAGACGCATCGTAGCAGTGGTTTCGGAGCAGGTCTCGGTTCTTCTTCAGTTCTTCTTCCCCGCCCTTCGAATTGCGTTCTGCTGTCAGATTACTGTGCATCGATCAACAGACTGACGCACGCAGACTGCAGAATGTGGGGTCGGATCGGTGGAGTCGCTGGAAATATCAGGACAAACGTCTCTCAGCTTGCGAAAGACGTGTTGGAAGGAGACGAGGATTCGCCCCGTCAGGTGTGCATCTAAACATTTCAGTTGCTTTTAGCTGTAGGTGTGTAGTGACACTGCCGGATATCCCACGCCTGGACATTTTTGCTGCAGAAGCCGAGGCATGCACCAACAAGCCAAAACTTTATTCAACAGCCTGTGCCACAGTCTGATGGAGTTTCTCAGCGGCCATACTATCAGCCTGCTGCAGCTGGCATCCCTCTACGTGCTCAACCCACAGCACAGCAGCAGAAATTCCCTCAGCAGATTTCTTTTTTGCCCCAGCCTACAGCAGGTGCCCGAGCAGGCGCCAAGCCAGCATTATTTGTTCCCAGCCAGAATGGTTCTCGCACAAACCCTATGCTCATGCCAAATAGTACCTCCACTTCAGCAAATGAGGCCTCTACTGGACGTCAGGGTGTCTTAGAGCCAAGACAGACCCCAGCTGTCTCCTCAAGGCTATCTGCTCTGAAGGCACGCCTTGACTCTGAGAAGCATCGCAGCTCCGGTGATGACATGCAGTCAGGCCCTAGGTATGTTGCCACCCTGCTGTGTTGTACATACTGTATGACTGTCAGTCAGCCAGCAATGTTGCATTGCAACACAATGCGCCTAATGTCAGCGATGAATGGCAGCAGTGATGGGTGATAAATTGTCTTTCTGTGCACAGGAGCCTGAATGCAAATCACCCTACCAGGCCAAGCCTCCAAGGTGTGGCACCATCAAGTGGGGGATCTGCTCAACCAAGCAGACCGCAGATCCCATTTATGAGCAGCACCAGCAGCCGCAAGCCACAAGCTGATACTGCTGAAGCAAGAGGAAGTGACTTAGCTTCAAACCAACAGCAGGGACCCAGTCTTGGCATACAGCGACCATCAGCAAAGTCTCAGCAGGCTGTGTATGCAGACCAGCTGCATGCTGCACCTGCAAAGCAAAAAGCGCCCGCACGCCCATTCTCTGCTTCCTCACAGCATCAGTTGCCTGATCTGGGCTTTGAAGACGTTGATCTTGACAGTCCTGATGCTGGCCTCAGCAAAAGTCGCTCCAACCACGCTGTACCTCCTGCACACAGTCACATCATGCCCATCCCATTCACGCAGCCGTCCATGCAAAATACATCTCCATCATCTGCAATGGCAGCAGCAGAGTCTACTGCCAGCATGGTTCAGTACCCAGCTGAGCATGACGCACATGAGCTGCAGGATGCTCCAGGCTACTCAGCACCATCAGCAGCACATCCATTTGCAAGCCCTGAGCAAGCTCTGTCAGCAGACTTGGGACCAGATGAGGCAGATGGACGCATCACGCTCAGCCATGGCACGTTTGAAGGCGGACCACCAGCTGCCAGCCCAGAGCGTTTTCAGGATGTGTCCGCAGCAGCAGGGGCAGGGCCCTTCAGCACCTACAGTGGGCCTCCAAGCACGACCAGCTCCACGCCAGCTTCGCCTGCTGGGAGCAGCACTGGTCCCCTTCGCCGTCCATCCTTTCTGCCCAGGGGTATGTCCACTCACCTGCAGAAAGCCTTGCGAGCTACTGCAGCAGCTGCCTCCAAGGCTTCAGCTGCCATAGCCCCAATACCCAATGGTATCAAAAGTGCCTCCTCACATGGCGCATGGCAGGCAGATGCAGATGGGAAAAACCTGCAAGCCTTGCCCAATCAAGAGGCAGGACCTGATCAAGGCTTTCCCTTTCAGCAGCAATGGGGTCAATCAGGTCCTGCATCCACTTCCTCGAGTGGCACACAGGACATAAGGAAAGAAGGCAAGCCATGGTGGCAGCAGCAGCTGCGGAATCTGCAGCACAACCTGCAGAGCCCACAGCAGCTGCAGTCTGATGTTGCTTCTGAATCAGATGCTGACATTGCTAATGGTGAGGCTGATGTGCTCTTTGAACAGCCAAGCGGTCAGGCTGCATGGGCTGACAGTGTTGATAGCGATGCGCAGCCGCCAGATGCGTCAGCGTGGGAGGCCAGTCACTGTTTTGCACAGCAGGGGCAAGGGGATATTGCCTCTCGATTGTTGCCTCAGCACGTCACCTCAGAACAACAGCAGGTTACCAAACAGCATGGTCAGCTTCAGCAGCATGACTCAGGCCTGAATAGCATGTCAATCATGCACCACCTGCCAAACGAGCAGGACATCAATGTGCCAGGAAGTGGCTTTGCCAACAAAGCTGCTGCCGCACAGAGTGCACATGAACCTGCAGTTGCTGATGAGCTGAGTGCAGATGCTGACATGCAAACAGCTGGGTTGCAAAATGCTACACTGCATAATGCACAGGTGTGTTTGTGGAAGCAACAACATGTGCTGATTGATAAGATGCTTGAACTTGTTGTGTGTTTCTGACTGCCTAACGATGCTCTTCAACTTTGCCGCATATTGCGTCTGATGATTGCTTTGATTGCAAATATTACCACGTAATGATGTTTTGCATGGTGGTCATGATCTGCTGCACCATGTAGGAATTTGGCAATGCGTCACCATCGTCCCAGGATCAGGACTGCAGTCTGTCAGCCCAGCTTGCCTTGAATGATGCTGCTGAGTTCCGCACAGATGTTGATTCAGCTGAGCCTGCACATGCCCCAGACCCTGGTACAGCCAACATTCAAACACCTCTATCAAAGGCTGCATCCAGTCCATTGCATGAGGACAATGGCAGGTCAGCTGACCCAAGTGTACTTAGGGAAACTGCTGATGACACAGCTCAGATGGGCTTTGGTCAGCATGAGTACCCAAACTCTGCCAGTGACCAGACGTCAGCTATGTCAGTCCAGCTGCTGGCTGAGCATGGCAGTCCTGCTGAGCTGTCTCATCAAGTGTCCTTGCTCCAGCAGCAGTTGGCTCAGTCTCAGGACAGATGTCGGCATCTTGAGGCTGCAGTCAATGCTTGCGAGGCTGACCAAGCTTCCAAGGCAAAGCAACATGATGAGCAGTTAAAGTCTGTTGCACACCAGCATCAGCAGCACATCCAGTCACATCAACAGAGGGCGGCACAACAGCAAAGTCAGCTTGGCAATGTGGAGAGCAAAGTCGATAGCTTACAGCAGCAGTTGAAGGCTGCACAGCAGCAAGCACAGTCCTGGCAGCAGCAACTGCAATCAGCACAACAGCAAGCACAATCTCTGCAGCAGCAGGTGTCACAGCAGCAAAAGCAACTCAGTGAAAGCAGCGTGAGGACAGCTGACCTGGACGGGGATCTGCATGCGGCGCAGCGGCAGCTCAAGTCTGCCAAGGATGCGCTAGCTTCTCAGCTGGAGCAGGCAGACTCTTACATGAGGGAGCAGCTTGAAGAGCAGCAGCAGACCTTACTGGACACTCAGCAGGCGCTGCGGTCTACTCAGGCTGAGCTTCAAAGCGCACAATCTGAACTTGCCTCAAGCAAGCAGCAGGTGCTCACAGCTAGGCAGCAGGCTGACATGAGCCAGCAAAGCTTCACAGACAGAGATGCTGTATGGCAAGAGGAGCTGCAGCAGCAGCAGGCTGAGTCAAACCAACTACAAGCGGTACCACCCGTTGCTGCTCATGCTTGATCTCACGCAAGTTATGCAGCACAATGCCGCTATTTGGTCTTTGTGTCATCACCTTTCAACTGGCCAAGCCTTGTGCCAGCCCACTAAGCAAGTCATCTTTCACTGTCCACAGATCATGCCTTGCCATGCTCTTCAGGTCATAAACTAAAAGTACTGGCCAGCTGCTGAGCATTTGTTTGGAATCTGACTTTGATGCTTCAACATGCAGGAACTGGATCAGCTGAAGAGTGCTCATGAGCAGCTGCAAGTCCAGTATCAGGAGCTGTCTCAGCAGTCCAAGGCAGGGGCTGAGAGCGATGAGCAGAGTGAGGCAGTAGCACATCTGACGCAACAGCTGCAGCAGGCTAATCAAGACCTGGCTGGGCAGCGAGCCAAGACAATGGCCTTGCAACAGGTGCTGCATTGTTCAGATGCTGTATGTGCAAAGGGCGTTTGCGTGAATGCAGATTTCATGACTGCAGCTTCTGAAGTGCATATTAAGATCAATCACTCTGCTACTTGTGCATCAGCAGAAGTGAAAGCAAAGCTGCTTGCCGTTTCACAATGACCCTCCATTTGGCTGAAGGCACACCACATGCAGACATCTAAATCTGGACTGCCGCAACAGTGCTAGCAGTGCACAGTGCATTGATAGCTGTTTCTGAGGCACACACCAGTCAACAAGGAGCGGCATGGGTATGTGGTTGCTGAATGTTGATTGGCTGATGCATCCAGGTCCTAGAGGACCAGGGAGAGGAGATAGAAGCAGCTCAGACAGCTGCGGTTGCTTCTGCTGCTGCCAGTGAAGACCTGCATGCCAGCTTAGAAGGCCAGCTCAGAGCCTCACATGCTGATGTGGGCCGCCTGCAGAGCGAGGTCAAACGCCTCAAGGCTGCTGCAGAGACTGCTGCTGCTGCTGCAATTTCTGCCCCTCCTGCTGGGACAGAGAGGCTCCAATCGGATGCTCAGGCTAAGCTGGAAAGCCAGCTGCAGGCGTCACAAGCCAATGTCAGACATCTGCAGGCAGAGGTCAAGTCCTTGAAGGGCGTGGTGTCAGCTTCTGCTGCAGTTGCTGGAACAGGTGTTGACTCACCTGTCAGCAGGGATGGCAGTCACACAGCATCTGTGTCTGGCAGATCCAATGGCAGCAGAGCCCTTCTGCCAAATGGCAAGACTCAAGGTGCGCAGCATCCCCTGTGTCGATGTAGCAGCAATGATGTTTGCTGCTCGGCATTTATCTCAACATTGTGGAATAACACGTAAGGCTGTGCAGATATGCCATCACTTTTATATGTGAATGCATTACCAGTTTTTCCTTGGGATTGCATAGGCATAGGTGTTATACTTGCAAACAACATTGCCACCCCACTTTGCAGCAATGCTGTGAGGAGACAGCATAGCACTGCTTGACTCATCAAGCTGCACACTGTAGGGCTGAAAGCACAAGATGCAGATGGGCATGAGGGTCCAGGAATTGCTCCAGCTGAGGGGCTGCCTCAGGATACTCATCAAACCCACCACCTGCTGCAGCGCCTGGCAGCTGTTGAAAAAGAAAGGGACAAAGCTAAGCAACAGCTGAAGAGGTATAGCCCCGGACACATCCTCTTGGGAACGAATTTGCCATCAGAGCAGCAGTACTTGCACCAGCAGTTCCACAAGACAGTGCAATGTATTGTGGGTCTCCCTGCTGTGAGTACCTGTGGGGCATGGTGTTGATGATGGTATGAGTAACAGAGTCTGCTGGTTGTGTGACAGCCAATCACTCATCTTGTCATACAAACGTCTTCTATGCAGATTGAAGCAGCAGCTGATGACAGAGCAGGAAGAGGAAGAGGAAAAGTTGAGGTGGCGAGTGGATGCTGAAGTCAAGCTGGCCCTAGACGAGTTCCAAAAAGCAGAAGCTCAGCGGGGTGCTGGAAGTCAAGGTGCTTCTTGTTGCTCTGTCGTGCTGATTGCAAATTGTTTGCATGATACCAGCGCTGCTCCACCATGACATGCCCAGGCCTGTTGCTGTCGCATCCACAAGCCAAAGGGACCATTTACGCAGTGCAGAAAGCGATGTAAAGTGGATTAATGCTTCAAGCATTGCATGCATTCAGAGAAGACATTGCATGCTGCTCAGGAGCATGCCCATGCAGCTGCACAGCTTGTCAGTGGGACATGGCTTGGAACTGTCTGCAGGTGAAGTGGCTGAGCTGAAGGCAGGCATGGACAGCGCCAATGCACAGATCCAGCAGATGCATGAGGACCTGCAGGCCTGGGAGCAAGCTGTCTCAGCCCGGGATGCTGAACTGAGGAACCTCCAGGTCTGCTGTCGTTCATCTTCCGTGCATGCCTGGTGACATCAACAGCCAGCAGTGTGTTCTAATAGTGCATTCATTGACATCGTCATTTGAGTTAGGTTGGCATGTTTGTTAAATGTACGCTGCAGTCATGTGCCGCTGTTGTTGCTCTCACCAGCAGATAGTAGCTCAAACAAGCATGCTTGGACAGCTGATGCTTTACAGGCAGCCTTGGGCGAGTTGACATTTGAGAGTGAGGCAGCAGACCGGATGAGGGGAGAGGTGCGGTCTGCCCAGCGCCAGGTTAATGACCTGCAGCACCAGTTGCAGCAGTCTACAGAGCAGGTGCAGTCAGCACAGCAGGCACAAGCACAGGCCCAACAGCTTGCTGCTGATGCCAGCAACGGCACCCAGGAGCAGCAACACATTGAGAAGCAGCTGCAGGTAAGCCAGCAGATGCTTGTCCTTCTTCCATATCAATCAGCTAGTAAGCAAGAAGCAGGTCACCATGGCCAAGGCATCCATAATTATAATATGATGTGGTGCAGAAGCAAATGTGCCAAATGTCTCGCTTGTTCACGATAGCTGAATGCATTCTGGTGCTGACAGCTTCTGCGCGGTGCATTGCAAGAACGATGTCTTTGGGACAGCTGGTCTGGGTAGAAGTAATAAGATGTGTTGTCCAAGGCTTGGAACTTAGTACACAGCAGCATTGTGCAAATAGGGTTATGGTGCTTCACTGGCGCAGGATGAGGCTGCTATGCTGAGGAGGGCACTGAATGACAGCATGCGGCGAGTGGAGAGCTTGAGTGACGAGGGCTTGGTGCAGGTTGACCGCCGAATTGTTGTCAAGTTGCTGGTCACCTTCTTTGAGAAGGGCCAGAGCCAGGAGGTGCTGTCTCTCATGGCGCGTATTCTTGCTTTCACAGGTCAGTCCTTTCACCCTTCATGCTTCTCCATCAGATGCAGTTTATGCAGGTCAGCCAGGTGTATGATCTTGGCACATTGGTTTTTGTTTGGTTGAAGCTGGATTGATTTGAAATGATTGTCAATTTATGCATGAGCTCAGGTGATGCTGCGTAGCAAAGATGTGCATAGGTGGCATCCCTGACTTTTCTGTGTCTTGGCACTGCTTGTTTCTATAATACAAGCAAGCACATACTTACAATTGACACACACAAGTCATGCAAAACTTATTGAGATGCACTGCCAGCAGAAGGAACTTGCAATGCAGATGAAGACAAGACCAGAGTGGGCCTGACTCGACCTCGCAAGGGTGTGTTCAGCAGAGTCGCTGGAGCACTGTCCCTCAGCAGCTCCAGTGCCAAACAAGCTGCTGATGACTCCCTGGCGGATCAGTGGCTGGACTTCCTTATACAGCAAGCGGATGCTGCAGATGCAGCTGAAACTGCTGCTGGTGTGCCCAAAGGGGATGCTACATCATCAGCTCGGCCAAGCAGTGCATTGAGTGTCAACTTGGAAGCAAATGGATACTCGCCAACCAGACCTTTACATGACTGGAATTTCATGCAAAGTCCCAAAGCGTGACTTGCTGCTGTGATTCTTTGCCGCTACAACATATGGCTTGCAACACTCAAAAACATTGTAAGGTATGCAATGCTAGCCTACCTTCACTCTGTGGTGGGGAGCCCTTCACACTGTCTGCTAAGAGAGCAGCTACAATTAGAATTTCCACAAACCTCTGTGAAATAGTGTGTGAAGGATCTAGCTAGTCTGTACACCGTAGTGAAACTTATGAAGCAGCTTCATTCCTTGCTGCTCCAGCTGTTGGTTCCTTCTTGTGTTGATCATTGCTTTTGTAAGCAGCAGTATTTTGCTTTATCTAGAGTGTAATACACAGCAAAGGCAAAGCAGGAAAAGCCGTAGCCTGCGTACCATCAACACGGAATACATCCTGATATACACTGAACAGGTTGCTTGACCTGGGATGCAACCAGCCTCTGCATCAAGGTGTAGGCAATGTTTGTCCTGACAGCGCACAGCCTTGGCATCAAGACAGCTGAGGATTTGTGGACCCTGTGGCTGACGCAGCTCTTGCCTCATAATGGTGTTGTATCTGCTCATTTGGTGCTTGATAGCACTCTGATGACCTGTCAGATGTGTTGTGCTCTTCTTCTGCAGGAAGCTGGGAGGTAGCTGGTGCATGTGCTACAAGGGGGTTCAATATTGTTGTTTCTTGATAGGACCCTGCTGTGGTGCCTGCCTCAATGTCATGGGCCACCAAGGGGTTGACAACTGTTGCTGGACGCTGCTTGGTTCTCAATGTCTCTTCTGTGAGCTCTAGGCGACACCTGCAAAGGCGTGCTCATTCAGCAGGAGGAATTTGCACCCTGTAAGCTAGGTTGCCTGACATAACCTGACAAGCATCCATAGACTGACACACCACACATCTGTACTTGTCATTATGCACAGCACAGGTCAGCAGTGGACATGTTTGCAAAGCTCACGTTGGGCATGTAGCTTTTCTCTTCAGCCAAGTCCTGATACATTTCTTGTGGAATATATGTCCACATGGCAGTGAGGTGACCTTTTCCTGGCAAAGGTCCTCCTGACAAATTGTGCAATCAAGATCATTGGTGCTGTGCCCATCTTTGTTGGTAAGTGTAAAAGAGGACAGATGATTCAACACATGAGGTGGCAGTCCCTTGGGCTGATTTGCTATCAACGCTTGCTGCCTGGCTTCATGACGCTGTCGCCTTGCCTCTGTGAACATGACCTCCATCAGCAGTTTGCCATCAGCAGTTTGCCAGTAAAGCAACACAGCCATGCATGAGGCCTCTGTGCAACATAAAAGGACTAAGCACTAACATGGTATTTTTTGGCTGCTATGACTCACACCTTCCAGCATGTGACGTCCTCTATGCATATCAAAGCCATAACCCCATCCAATTTGCACTCGCACATGGGTTCCTGTGTGATCTGTGTGTTGTATGCAGCAACCCCCCCACTGTAACAGGAAAGTGCATACACTGACAACCTGCAGACACCAGCAGTCCCATTTCAGATTCGGTTCTCTTTCGACCGCAGATACATTCGGTTTACGACACAGGTTTAGTTGTGGCAGGTGTAAAGCCAAGGTCGCATAGGCAGCGCCGGTGGGAATTTGGCTTACCACTGCGGTTGCGAAAATGACCAGCACGATCCACCACATAGTTCCGAGATACATTTCTGCTTCGGTTTCGACCAGCCAAACGAACTTGCTGGAGTCTTTAGACCAAGGGTCCCGCTGTATGAGCAGAGAAGAGGGCGAAGACTTCGATCTCGGCGTCAGCTGCAGCCGGGCCACAACGTTAAACACGGCTGCAATCAAACAGGAAAAGCGCAAGGGTGTGCCGAGCGGGTCCTAGACAGCGCTGGTAGATCACAGTCCAGCGTCAACTCTTGTGCTTCTTGCACGTGATCCGGCGTCAACTCATTCACCAAGCGGCATGTGATCAGAGATGTGACTAACATTCATTCATTCATTCATTCATGCATTCATTCATTCATTCATTCATTCATTCATTCATTCATTCATTCATTCATTCATTCATTCATTCATTCCTTCATTCCTGCATCCGTTCATTTCGTTCATTCGTTCATCCTTTCGTTCGTTCCTTCCTTCGCTCGTTCGTTCATGCGTTCGTTCGTTCGTTCGTTCGTTCGTTCGTTCGTTCGTTCGTTCGTTCGTTCGTTCGTTCGTTCGTTCGTTGGTTCGTTTTCCACGAACACTGACACTATCTTGGGGGGCTTGAGAGCGCTTGGGCGCTGGGGCCTTCCTGTCGGGTGTTCTATGTGCTTGCTTTCTTGGTGAGGTGGCCGTTTCCTGCGCGGTGTGGGTAGGCGAGACGCAGATCCGCACTTCGT
>JAABUP010003322.1_pt1 | contig 28602 bp, 33 predicted proteins | sample 5559201 | NCBI WGS metagenome assembly JAABUP01 (sample SAMN10711887, study PRJNA513373) | rock metagenome | isolation source: Antarctica rocks | place: Antarctica | reverse complement strand
CCCACCATCAGAGCAGCTGAAGGTACGAGCACGCCCCTGCCCCCCCTTCCCTCCCCCCCCCCCCGCCTCCGCCCTCCCACCAGGACCCCTGTCAAAGCCGCTTCTCTTCTCTGGCTTTGCTGTTACAGCAACTTCAGCAATGCTGAGCAGGAAAAGCACAACTTGCATGAAATTCCTTAAGGGTGCATAATATCATGATACATTCTGAACAGGGGCGACAGTCAGAGACTGCCTGCCCCACTGCAATACACCTGAACGGTAGAGTGTTCAAACCAGGCTGAAGCATTAGCCCTCAGGTGCAAGGCATGCCTGAGTTGTGTTGCATCCGTGGGGCAAGCGTAGCAGCAATTTAGTCTTCTTTTGGTACTGACTGGCACTGCAGTAAATACTTTGTTTCTGGCTGGAACTAAGGCGGACTCGTCAAGTCGTGACAATCCAGAAAAATGTTGCAGCTGGCATCATTGTGAACACAAGCAGCTCTGTCTGGTACCGAATGAGCAACAGAGCCAATGGTTTTGCTTCAGGGAACAGCAGCAGCAGTCAAGCGCCAACACACACCTTCTTGAGAAGCAACAGGACGCTGCAGCACCGGCAGGCTCTTCTTCCTTCTGGCAGCAGTGCCTCGTCAGATTCCTCCCTGCTATCTCAGCAATCTGGAGTGAAGTTTGGCAGGGCAGCCAGGGTAGGGGCTTTGGGGGTTGCTGCTGGGGCCCCCCTAGCACCACAGAGAGGTACAGTGCTGCAGGGTTTGCACAAACACATCAGCAACTTTGCACCTGTTGGCGATGGCAAGACCAGATTTTCAAGTTGCTGTCTTGTGCCATGCTATGCTGTGCCATGCTATGCCATGTCCTCATTGATCTGTGAAGCAAAGACAAGCAAGTACACGCTGAATGCCTTCCATCTGGTTGCCAGGAAAGGCCAGCTCCATGCCACAGGCCAGTTGAAAAATTTAGGTGATTCTGTCTGATCTTGTGCTGTCCCCAGGCTCACACTCACCATTGTTCAGCCACAACAGCTGAAACAGCATGACATGTTAAGCAAGGCAGACCATCCTGCGCTGTCATCTCAGGCAGTTCATCAAGGTTTAGATTCTTAGGAGCTAGCACAGTAGTGCTAGAGTTTCCTCAGCGTAATATTCACAGCTCATCTTTGCATGTTGTAGGTGCAGGCAGTCAATCAAGGCCACCACGACCACCTTCAGGGCGAGTTCAGAAACGCACTGCTGCTGGAGGAAGGCCTTCCTCAAGACCCAGCTCTAGAGGGCAGACAAAGCAAAGCACAAAGGAGGGGACAGGCAACACCAAGCTGAGACAGCTGGCAAGAAACCGGGCAGCTCAGGAATCAAGGCGGCGCAGGGAGTGATTTGAAGGCTGGTGCATTCATTACTTCTGCATCTGACTCCTCGGAGCATGCTGAGTACTCACTAGTGTTGATGTGGCAAGCACCAGGTCAAGGCACAGAAACTTGTTGGAAGGTTCAGTTCATGATCTCTTTGAGGGTTGATCCTTTTGAGATTTGATGAAGGGAATAGCTGTAGCCTGAGGCTATATAGAGCCTGGCAGTGTTGCAATCAACTAAGACGCCCAACACTTGACTTTGTCCTCTTTGTTTGCATGAATGCGTTGCTTTGTTAGTAAGTGAGTGCAGACTGATGATTACATGTACCATGTAGGTCTTAGCATGTTACCCAAAACTGCAAACTTCAAAGAAGTTTGAAGCTTGTCTTGCTTGCACCATCCATCTGATCTGGTCAATAAGACCAGCATGTCACAGGTCACAGTGATGACTTTTGCAGAACTGTCTGGCTGCACCCTGCATGAGCCCTCATTGATAGGTTGCAAGCTGACCCCATTGGCATATGCTGACCCACATCCTGTTTGTAGCTGTCATGCCAGCGCATATAGCAGCCGTAGCATATTGCAGCTTGGATGTTTGCTTGCACAGAACGCCGCCATCTGCTGCCGAAGGCTGCCAGACAGTCCTTGGCAACAGTACTGCGCTTTGCTGCAGAGCTTACCTTTTCCTGAACAAAGCGTACAGTCGCATTCATTGAGTTGCAACTGGGGCTGTCAACGTCTAGCTCTGGTCGTCACAAAGACATAGCCTGCACTGAGTTGGTCTTTCCATAGGCCAAGGCTGCAAGAAAGCTGAATCTATCCTTTGTAGGCTGTCTTTATGATGCAGCATTGGGGCAACATATTCGGTACTCCTGCATTGGATGCCACTTTCAGACTTACAAATATGCAAGATCAGCATGACTGCAGCTTGAAACGGTGTCTGCATATGTTGCTGTCTGCATATGTTGCTGTCTGCAGTGCCTGTGTACTGTGGGAGCAATTAGATCTATTGGGTCAGCTTATAGCAAAGTGCTGATACCCAACCAAGAGCCAGACAGGCGACTTACCCGTCCGGGTTAGTTATACAGACTGCTTCGTGCATTCTGACTTGACGATGTGCGAAGGGCTTCAGCCGTGACGAAAGCGCGTACTCCACGTTCTGGGTTGATCTGGTGGTCGCTCCAGGACGCCCCTGCAGTGCAGCTGACAGGTATGGCAGCTGCGTCATGGCAGTACATGTTTGCTGCATGATCGCAAGCAGCCTTCGGAACAGCGGAATCAGGATGCAAACCTGAGACGCCGCCATCTGCTGCCGAAGGCTGCCAGACAGTCCTTGGCAACAGTACTGCGCTTTGCTGCAGAGCTTACCTTTTCCTGAACAAAGCGTACAGTCGCATTCATTGAGTTGCAACTGGGGCTGTCAACGTCTAGCTCTGGTCGTCACAAAGACATAGCCTGCACTGAGTTGGTCTTTCCATAGGCCAAGGCTGCAAGAAAGCTGAATCTATCCTTTGTAGGCTGTCTTTATGATGCAGCATTGGGGCAACATATTCGGTACTCCTGCATTGGATGCCACTTTCAGACTTACAAATATGCAAGATCAGCATGACTGCAGCTTGAAACGGTGTCTGCATATGTTGCTGTCTGCATATGTTGCTGTCTGCAGTGCCTGTGTACTGTGGGAGCAATTAGATCTATTGGGTCAGCTTATAGCAAAGTGCTGATACCCAACCAAGAGCCAGACAGGCGACTTACCCGTCCGGGTTAGTTATACAGACTGCTTCGTGCATTCTGACTTGACGATGTGCGAAGGGCTTCAGCCGTGACGAAAGCGCGTACTCCACGTTCTGGGTTGATCTGGTGGTCGCTCCAGGACGCCCCTGCAGTGCAGCTGACAGGTATGGCAGCTGCGTCATGGCAGTACATGTTTGCTGCATGATCGCAAGCAGCCTTCGGAACAGCGGAATCAGGATGCAAACCTGAGACGCGCCTTCTAGGCGATTTTTCCGACGGACTTCGCAGATGCGCGCCACAGCCAGGTTGAAAAATAGCAACGCGAAGATGGCAACAAGACCGGCGTACATGTACGTAAAGCCGCTCGCCATCCTTCGGCCAAACTGCGATTTGTCGCGTCACTTGCGTCACAGGCTGACAACGGAATCATTGCATGCCAGCAGGTCAACGGAGTCTTTTGCTGCCAAACATGAAAGCTAAATGTAGCGGCAATTGGTGTAAATCACTGCAAATTAGGGATGTGCAAATTACTCATTTCACCGGACCCTTGTCATCAATTACCCAGTAACGTTATCAATGGTAACTAAAAATTGCCATTTGTTTAACTGCCATACGTGGACTGAAAGCGGCAAAGCACTGCTCTTGCTCAGGGAGATGCATCTGACAATTGGACGTTGAGCAATATTCCTAACTCAAAACAGGGATTTAACTGTTGCAGGTTTGCAATCCGTCAAATTCTCCCAAAACCCCTCGACAAGACCTAATTCTGCCACCAATTCTTCCTAATTTCGGCTCATTTGGGCTTATTTTGCCCATTGTGAAATTTCTGTAAAATGAATTGACACAAAATTTGCTTAAATACCTTGTTAAACGACCCCAACAGTAAATTAGCAGTAATTACAGTGACGTTTCTATTCAGTAATGATTGAAGAAAAGTAATTTGCACGCCCCTTGTGCAAATGCTGAGCTCCCATTGCGGTTTGCGGATGCTCTTGGCCACTGGCCGATGAATCAAGCTGGTGCCACACAGGCACTTTTGGCACGGATTCAGTAAACTTTTGATCACCAGGTCTTGTGTAGTCGTCATGTCTGGCACAGAGGCACTCTCTGAGCTTTGATTAAAAGGACACACAGCAACAACCTTCGTGACCCTTGATGTGAAAAATAGCAACTACAGTAATTTTTATAAATGGTTTATTATAAGGAAGCTCCTTAAGGAAGGTTTGTAGTCATGGGAGTATGTATGGTTCTGGAAGAGCTGCCACACCCCATAACACACATCCGGATTCTTTCTAAGCACACAATGTACACTGACATTACAATGTTGGGTTTGCAAAAGATTCAAGAAAATATCGATAGAACGAATTTCACAGTGAATCCGGCAATCATTCTGCCAGCTCACTTTATACTATCCCGTGGAATAGCAGGCACACGCCCTCCCATTCGTTACGTGATGAGGTCCTGACCAACAATCGATACCGGCAACACCGGAATTTGACTGCATTGACTGCGATCAGGTTGTGGAGAGTTACGGACCAAATGACATCATCTACAATGACCAGCACCCAGATACGTGTTATGCACACATCACGTTGCAATTGGCCAAGGACCCTTGGACTGCCAAACATACTTTTCATGTAACTGTATACATGTATATCCTGCGATGGCGGGATTTACAGCGCAGAGGGGTGTCTACTTGACAGAGGATGCTAAGTACTACACTGCCCGTGAAAGCAAAGGAATCTGGTCCAAAAGGTTAGACCGTGGGCATCAGAGAGATACTTGGACGGGAAACCCAGACTTCCGCGTGAGCAAATAAGTATGCAGATGCATTCATGCTGTATTTGAGTGGCTTACGAGATATGATGATACGTGGGTGTGATTTGACCTATCAAAAACCCTATGTGGCAGCGATCGTGCATAATCGAAGAGAATACTGTCTGATAAAGCGCAGAAGGTGTCGAGAGGCGTATCAGCCATGCACAGGTGTATCCCGACATACGAAACGCTGCTGAACGTCGTGAAGAAAACCTTTACGTCGGAGGCTATGTTTCTGCCGCAACGAGTTGAGTTATGGTCGTCACTGCCAGAGGACACGCCAAAAAGATTTGTGAGAAAAAGGTCCGATTATGTAGGTCACGAGACCATCGAGTTAGCCGTCGAGTTAGCCGTATCTACCGATGTTGAATGTGACGAGCTTCAATTAAGCACATGCTACAACAAGGACCTGCATCAAGCCGTGATTGTGGTAAACAAGACAAGGTGGTCTGAAGGAATTTTTGAAGTGATGTGTTTCGATCCAGAGACAAAAGACTCACAGGTTGTTCTACAGAAATGGACCAACTTGGAGTTTCAGCTGCTCTGGGGCAAGACCACTATTGGATGCCAAGCTATCGGCAAGTTTTATGCAGAAGGAACACGGGTGGAACAATCATTTCTTGAGAGCGCGGCAGCTGTTTTTCTCGATTTTTTGAGCTTGGAATTTCCTGTATGAAATGGGAGTCGAGAGCGAGCTTTGACCCGTTCTCGGTATTGACTAACGCAGCTGCATGCAGTACAACATGGTTACGAACTCTGTAACAGGGCAATACATGATCACGTCTGAACAAGTGATGATTTCGGATTAGGGCTAGACATGCTTCAGCTTTGTCACATGCTTTACTGTTGACCATACAAATCTGCTATCAGCTGCGTTGACCGACTTACAAGCGTTGTAAGACGTCATATGTCAGCTTGATTCCAGGCTGTGGCAACTTTTACAGCAGGTTGATCGCTGCTACAAAGATGTGTCAAGAACAATTTTTTTGACAAAATTGTCAAAGTGTTGTTCATCCGCTTTGCATTGCTGCAGCTAGGACAGGACTTATGCAACGCATTGAGTTATGTAGCTTCATATCAAAGATAAGCGTGGATGTCTACTAGGTGCAAGTTCACAGTGAGAGCTTCACATACCAAATGCATGCCTTTGATTGTCTCAGTCATGAAAAGACCTTGTGAACAAGCCGCTTGCTGCAGTCTGTCGGCCACTTTCTGCAGTCTGTGGATGCCAGCATTGTGTCCCAGGCTCAGCGTATACTGGCAAAAAATGTCCGTGACAGTCATTGGCTGTACTGAGTTACTGTGAAACAGAGCCTGCCTTGTGCTGTACCTATGCCCATCACCTGTGGCACAGGGGTATTTGTCAACATTTGTCAAAAGCAAGACTCTGTGGAATCTTGCGCCCCATGAATTGAAGTAAACAGTTGGAATGTTCAGAACGAGCTGTAAGCATGCCTGCATGGAGCTTGAAGCACTTACTTTCATGCATCTTCAGGCTTGCCTCCAGGCACAAGAACAGCTATGTTGTTGCCGTTCAAGAGAATTTGGTCCATTTGTGTGGTTTTGACTCCTTCTGGACTAGCCTCATACTCAGTGACATCTTCAAGAACCATGTTCACAAACACATCAAATCCCCGCAATGTGCCGACTAGTTCCTTGTCACCTTTCATCACCACCCATATTTTGGACCCGATACATCTGTCGATCAGCTCTGAGGGCATGAGGTGACTTGGGTTGCCAGCATACGCCGCTTTCTTAGGTGCGATCATGATGTGAAGACAAGATTTGCGTCAGCTTCTCATGAGTCACAGAGAATGGAAAAATCACTACAAAGTTGCGTGATGCGTGTCTAACCGAACCAGGTGCTTCTGTCAATGCTCTGTGCAGCTAACAAAAGAGGCTGCGCGTGTAAGACTGCCGACGTGCAACTGTTGGACGTGCTAGAAGGAGAGCGCACGCAACGTTGTTGCGGACCTCTGCTACCTGCCGCCCAAGCTAAAGCTAAAGCTTTCTTCGTATAAGACAGCGCACTCCGTGCTCTTCACGGCTCAAGGCTGGAAGCTGGAGAGGAAGGTGGCCTCTGCAGATTTGACTTGTATACAGCTTACACAAACTGAGGCCATCTGAGATGCCTCGAACTCAATTGTTCAGCGGCTATTGCCCCGGCAGCATGGGCTGCCATGTTGGCCATGCTCACACCCGCGCTTTTGGGACTGGCAACCGCTCTTCAACAGGCTTACACGGTAGTCGTGGCTGCTGTGTGCCTCGCAAACCCGCCACAACGCATTGCAAAACCGGCTCAGCAACAGGTGCTGTACCCCGTTCTCTACTCATGGGACCACCCTGCATCTCGCTGTGCTTTGAAAAGGCAAGCATTCAGCCATGCTGACAACCTTTGGGGTGCAGCATCCGCTCCTGACACAGCCGTTTTGGGCCAGAGTGGCCTCACCGTGTCCTCCTTGGGTATCGGAACGTTGCAATGGGGTGATACACAGTGTGGCTATGGCAGCCAATACGATGAGGTATAGACCAATTTGCAGCTTTGTCAAGTTGCCGCTCAGTTGCCTTGGGTGCTCAGGCATCCGGCAAAACTTGCCTGTCTGAGATGCATGGACAAGGAGCATGCATCATGAGCACGCAACGTGATTGTCTTGCTGCAGTACAGGCACAGCTGCAGGATGTCTTTGCAGCAGCTGTTGAGGGTGGTGTGACATTCTTTGACACAGCTGAGGTATGTTGCAGTGAAGTCTCACACAAATTTGCTTGCTGTCACTTGAAATGACTGTAAAGACTAGCATTCCAGCATGCTTGCACGCATCTTGCTTCCTCAGATAGCAACAAGGGACCTAGCACAGGATTTGACGAACCTGAAACCTCACAGTCTGTAAACAATAGCAAAACACACTAGCAGCTCATTGGCCCTGCTAAGTGTATATCTGTCAGTGCAGATTTATGGATATGAAAGCATCAAGTCTGGTCAGTCCAGCGAAAACCTAATTGGCAAGTTTGCCAACAAGAGTCAAAGTGCCTCACAGCCACTCATTGTGGGAACCAAATTCTTCACAGTGCCCTGGACCAATTTACTGGTAGGGGGAGGTTTCCGATTGGGCAGGCGTTCAATGATTGATGCCTTACGTGCTAGTCTGAAACGCATGGACAGAGACAAAATAGATCTATATCAGGTCAGGAATACCCCGTACCTTGATACAGTGGTGTCTCAAAGGCCAAAGAGAGTATGTTCATTGCCAACTCTTGTAAGGCTGCATTCTGCACTCACAGCAACAGCCTCATTGATGGCAATGATTGCATCTGCGGCCTCGACTTTGTCTCAGACAGCCAAGGGCAACACGCTCACGGATGTATCCGCACATACATCGTGCATTTGCACAGTAAAATAGGATTTGGCGAGACATCCTCCCATGTCTTTGTTTTTGCCTACCAAGCCCTGGACAAAACGTTTCGAGCTTTGGAAGGTTGAAGACTTTGGAAGAGTAATTTCTTAGCTGGACCTTGTGTGGTCTGCAGATCCACTTTCCCTTCCCCTTCTTCAAGCAGACCACTCTGGCTGATGGGTTGCAAGAAGCCCTGGATCTGGGCTTGGCCTCAGCTGTGGGCGTCTGCAATTACAACACCTCACAGCTTGAGCAAATACACGGCCTTCTGGATAAGAAAGGCATTCCTCTTGCCACAAACCAGGTACTCACCATTGCTGTACTACTGTGAATCTGCTGCTGCTGTTGCTGTCGCTGCTGCTGCATTGCCTTATTGCCCCTGTTGTTGCGGAAAAATGCTGCTGTCAGCCTTGCACCTCATGCTGTTGTTGTCATCCATTAGTACAGATCATGCTTTGAACAAAATGCCACAAGTTGCACTTTTGCTGCTCCCTGTGCATTGTTACATGTTGTTACCAGCTTGCTCTTTGGCTATATTGCTCTATTGATCATCACGTCTTGCCAGCTGTGATACTTGAATCAGCTGCTGTGATTCAGCAGATGCCCATGGACAAATGGTCCCGCTGGGACCTCACTGGTTCGAGCACATGGTGATGCATTGTAACTGAATGCATTGCAATGCCTTAAGTCTTGCCGTAGGTGAAGTACAATGTGCTTGAAACAAATCCAGAGAAGTCTGGCCTGCTGGAGAAGTGTCAGGAGCTTGGCGTGACACTTGTGGCTCACAGCCCTCTGCAGCAAGGCATCTTGACAGGTGCTCAATGCCTTGTGTTACTGACCTGTGAAGAAAACACATTCTTGAAGATGAGATGTCAGCTTATGCATCCTGCCAGGTACTGAATGCTTGTGCAGTCACCCCACTGAATGTGACATGGTGCCTGGTAAACAGTCAGGCTTGGGTTGAAAAGAACATGGTCATGTCCATGCTAGTGAGAGCACCCATGTCTGAGTGGGACCGCACTCCTGAATGCACAGTGCAAAATACGAGTACAACCGTTTGCAGATGATTTCCTGGCAGCCAGAGTGCCAGTATGATGGCAATAGCCCATCTGTTATTTCTGTGCAATGCAGTCCTTTCACGTTCTTGTCCATCCCAAACAGTGCCTCACTCAAGGCAACCTGTGGGTCTCCTCTGCATTGTTGGCATCCATGATCGTGATGATTCACACGTTGACGGGTACAGTGGGCATGTTGTGCAGATAAATACGTCAGTGGCGGAGGTCCCAGGGCAGCAGAGAAGGCAAGGATACTGCTGAAACTGATGCAGTTCATTGGTGCAGTCAGTGGAGGCAAGACAGTCACACAAGTGGCTCTTAACTACCTCATGTGCAAAGGTGTGCTGTGAGCTCTGCTGTGCAGTGAGACCATCAGAGCATTGACTTGCTCACAGGGGAAAAACAACCCTGTCATGGTCGGCAATAGTTTGCCTGTGCAGCTGGTTTCATGCTGGCAGTGATGGCAGGAGATGCACATGGACTTTGTAGTAGCTTTGAATCTAGTGACATTTCTTTTTGGCACTCGTCTTGGTATTCACTTATTTCATGCAATATGCAGGTGCAGTACCAATCCCAGGCTGTAAATCAGTAGCTCAGGTGCAGGAGCACGTGGGTGCAATGGGATGGCGATTGGAAAGCAACGAAATTGCCATCATAGATGAAAAGTTACAAACTATGTAAGATGTGCAGTTCTAGCAAGAACTATACATGTACAATCTGATGCAGTACTTCAGATTAGCAATTTGCTGCTGATACATCATTGCTTGCTGCTTGACAACAACAAAGAGCGAATGCTGTTGACTTGAACAATTGCTGTTGATATGGATAAAGCAATGCTTACAGGATGTCATGTGAGTGCCAGACATGCACACTGTAGAGACAACAGCTCTTTATGTCCAAGCATATTGCTGCTGAAACTAGGTAACCTCATTTTGAGGCTGCAGCACTCAAGTAATATTGTTCTTGCACATATGCCTGAGCCTGGCTCGACAAGATCCTCACGGATATGTGGTCGTGCATCAAGGCTTTGCGTCCTCACGCTGCCTGATACTGGCTCTAAGTGAAATACTTGCGTCCTATTTATAGCATATTGGCAAAAGCAGGTCAAGCCTTCGCTTGCACGCCTTCAGGCGTTATATCCGTGATGACTGCAGGCACAGACCGCGAGTGTTTAGTTGAAGCTCCCTCGTGTATGTGCTTGTATCCTGCTATATGTATTACAACGTAAGGTCAGCGCAATGGCCATCAACTCACTCTGCTTTTGTGGCTGGCCATCCTTCCAGTCCGCACGTCTGAAGAAAACGACTTCACGTGTCCTTGCTTTAGTTTTGGCTGGCTCTTTGAGTGCAGCACGAACCATGTCCGCGCACAGACCAGAGTACTTCAAATAGCTCATGCCGGCCACACGCCAGTAAGCGCTGGCTGAAGCAGAGGACGACATGGCACACCACTCCTCGCAAGCTTGCTCAAAATTCAGATGCAGCCCCACAGGGCAGTGTCTTTGGTCAAACGTTGACGCAGCAAACGAAATGCTTGCCTTGATCGACTTCAACCTGACTCTGTGCATGTAGTCATTGGAAACCCTACAAAACACGCAAGCCCTAGAGTCTCGATCGCGGAGGGTACGTCATTTTGCAGGACGAGCCACAAGGCATCTATCAATTTCTGTCATCTATCTGACTTCAATTTCATCCTGTTGGTATTGAATCACTTAACTGCGCCGATACTTGATTAGCAGCAGACAACAGGATGCCTAGAAGAGGTGGTGGTAAGCTTTTCTCGAAGTTTCGATGTATCTATCGTCCCAAGTGACAAAGGGTTGCGGGTGTTAAGATTGACTTGGTTGAACAGGTGGCAGTGCCCGTCGTGCCAGCCCTGCACCAAGGCCTGCAGCTCCTTCGAGGGGCTTCTTTGGTGGTGCTTCCAACCCCACTAAGCCCTCCCAATCTGCTCCTCCCCCAGCTCAAAAGACCGGTGAGTCTGTCTAGCAGTCACGCTGCCTGATGCAGTTTCCCGTGCCGCCATCGCTTGTTGTGCTGTGGCGCCAGTCTAGTTTCACTGATATGTCTGTTTGTCCTCTGCAGCACCTCCTCCTCCTGCTCAGTCTCATGGTGGTGGTGGAATGCTATCAGGTCTAGGTGGTATGGTTGCACAAGGTATGTTCTGAAACATATCTTACATCAGGTTAGTTGCTGCCAACTTTCTATGATAAGGGCACTTGTTATGCTTTTGCATGTGAGGACATGAATTACTACATTGTTAGTTTGGTCTTGCAAAGTTATGCGCATTTAAATGCAGTTTGGTCTTGCAAAGTTATGCGCATTTAAATGCAGTTTGCAGGCACAAAAAAGTTGCATGGCCGTGAAGGTGTACTTGGCATCTGTAGGTATGGCTCTAGGCACTGGCAGTGCTCTGGCACACAGAGCTGTGGACTCTGTGCTTGGCAGCAGAAACCCAGAGCCTGCACAGGCACAGCAGGCAGCAGAACAGATTGCAAGGGAGCCAGACACACCCTGCAACCGCCAGGCCAAGACCTTTGCAGACTGCATGTCAGACAACAACGGAGACCTAGAGTCCTGCAGATATTACTTTGACAACTTACAGACGTGCCGCCAGCAGCTGCAGTAGTTGCATCAGGGCTTTCTTCTTCTGACTTACCTAGATTTCCACAATCAGGGTACTCCATGGTTTCTGAATTGTAAATGACACAGATATAGCTATCTACCCATGTGGTCCAGTTTATGCATTGCAGAGATTGATGGACTGCTGAAGCTTGGATGTAAGGGCCAAAACTGCATATGGCGCAAATTTTAAGGTTGTGTTGGATGCGTGGGGAAGCAGCTTTGTGCTATGCTGTACCCAATGCATTTGAATGCCTGTTGGCACTGCACAAAGCTGAGGCCGGTACTGCAGTTGCTGCAGCACTTTGCTGTATGTGGCACACGATGACTGGCTGTCATGCACTGCTTGGTGCTCACTACTTCCAGCTAGAGAAAGCTGGTTGCATCACATTGTGCGTGGCCTATGCAGTGCTGAACGCAAGCAAGCTGCTCAGCAAAAGGGTTTTCATCCAAAGTACTTCAATATAACACTGTTGAGAAGGCTCAGTATTCATACGGGAAGAGATAAGGGTCATCAACCATTGTGATCAGCAAGCCTATGCTGCAACAGCAGCCTCTACAGTGATACCCATGTTCTTTGCGGTGCCCTCAACAATTCGCATGGCAGCCTCCACGTTCATGCAATTCAAGTCTGGAAGCTTGATCTCGGCTATCTCCTGCACTCACAACAAGGGAGATTCAGCAGGGGCTCTCATTGCCCTGCAGGCTAGATCGCAACACAACGCTCAACAACAGTCACCACAGAAAGCATGCATTTTAGCATGACACCAAATGTGCATGTGAGAAATATACTTCAGATCCATGTTATATTTAAAATTGCGCCCTCCATGTGAAAAAGCCGGCTGTGTGAACGGTCAGCAGAAGTACAGGTCAAAAGAGCTGAGAAGGGTACCTTTAATTGAGCCTGTGAGATTTTGCCAACCTTTGTTGTGTTGGGGGTGCCAGAGCCCTTGGGGACTCCTGCAGCTTTAGCCAACAACACAGACGCAGGCGGCGTCTTCAGGATGAATGTAAAACTCCTGTCCTACACATCAGAAGAGCAAATATGTGGCCCTAGTCAGACTATGCCTGCATGTCTGCTGCACAGTGCTTGCCATGTGGTTGATGTCTGCTTTGCTTTTGTGAAAGCTGTTGTAATGTCTATTGTCGACGCTGCACATTGAGCGGGAGCCACAAGACAAAACAAAGCCATAAACAAGTCTGCCCAGCATGCCATGGCAAGGCAGAACTGGAACATTTACTCACCTCAAAAACTGTGATCTCCACAGGAATGACAGTGCCAACCTTGTCTTGTGTTGCTGCATTGTACTCTTTACAGAACGCCATGATATTCACACCCTGCAGGTAGTGTTCTGCAACTTCAGAACAAACAGCAGCATGTGTTAAGGCCTTTTGGACATTGACATGGCCTGCACCTGACACAGGTACCCGCAGGGAGTAAGCATGTTACCTTAGCACCAAGTGCCGGACCCACAGGGGGAGCTGGGTTGGCTTTGCCAGCTTGTAGGGCCAGTTTGATCAGACCAGTCACTGCAGTACAGCACAACCTGAGTTGAGCTGCCAGCTATGATGTCTCTTGCAAAAGGTGCTTGCACTGCTGAAGTGATCTGGTAAAGCTGGTCTGCTAATACCTTTCGACGCCATGCTAGTGACGCAACGCTGCGGTCTGCCTGACGTTCGCACAGGTCTGCATACCAAAGGGGTTCCGGAAAATTTGGCATGGCTGACTGGAGTGCCTCGAAGCGAGCAAGTTAATTGCGCTTGTGGGGCGATACTGAGCTTTCGTCGTTGCACGAAGCTGTTTGAGGTGTGACAACTACACTGCATGACGAAGGTGAAGGTGGCCCAAGGCCCCGCCGCTCAATAAGCACAAGCGCAGTGATGTAGGATCAGCTGAACAAATTTGCTCGACCTTTATTGGAGTCTGCAGTTGAGCGGACGAACTGACAGACGTGCATCACGTTTGCGCTGAAACCTAACGTGACCCTATGGCGATAATTCGTAACGCTTGCAAGAGGATGCATTATACTGGCAAAATTGCAAATTTCAAACTACGGTACCCTTTCCTCTTAGCATCCAGCTAAGATGGGCCGCCTTGACAGTCTTGGGTGCGTCGTTGGGGTAAATGGCCCATTTTAAATCCGCAGCGGCGTAAAACTTTGGCATCTTGCTAGCTAGCAAAACAAGTCATTTAATGATACACCAAGGTGAAATCACCTGTTCGGCCACAGTACAATGCGCATATGGTGCCAAATGCTGGTGAGAGACTTGATCATTAGGCCAGGAACAGTCCCACAACTGGTCTCTTTCCTCAAGCAGCTGTCGATCCTCAGGGACACTTGCAATGTGACGGATAGCTGCTGCCCAATGCACTCCAGCAACCACCTTGAACCTGATGCCATCTGCCTGCACATTGCACATTTGTAACCGGCACAACGTCACATGTCATGATTTACTGATCAAAGGTTTGCAACGCTGCCAACAGAAGTGCGCATTGCAATAGGAGTTACATGCAGCAACAGGAAGGCTTCATTGGGTATGATGCATGTTTCCATCAAGACAGAATGGAGGGTGCAGTAATGAAGGTGGCTACTGAGGACTTCATGTACCTAACCCTGGGGAAGACAGGTTTTAGGTGAATGAATGATTGAATTGAGTGACAAGTGAATGAAGAACTGAATAATGAGTGAGTGAACAAATGAATGGGTGGACAAATGCAGGAAAGAGCGAAAGAAAGAAAGAGGAGATGCATGAATGCACAGGCTTCATGAAGGACTAAATGAGGGCATGCATGCATGCATGGACGGATGCATGAATGAATGAATGAATAGATGAATGAATGAGTGAATGAAAGAACGAACGAATGAATGAAGGAAGGAAGGAAGGAAGGGAGGAAGGGAGGAAGGAAGGAAGGAAGGAAGGAAGGAAGGAAGGCATGAACGCAGGAAAGAAGGAAGGAAGGAAGGCATGAACGAAGGAAGGAAGGAAGGAAGGAAGTAATGAACGAATGCAGTGCTTGAGAGCTGACATGACTGAAACTACAGCACAACATACAAGCTGTGCCATGGTACAGTGCTGCTTGCACCTGGCAGTCTCCCACAACCTTTGCAATGGCTGCCTGGCGTGCCTTGGCAGGCAACCTCTCCGCAGTGAGCAACCTATCTTTGGCACAGACCTCCTTCTCCGCCTGATCAGCCATGACGAGCAAGGCGACTGATTGAGGCTTGTTGACATCAAGGCAGATGACAATGTCATCTACCTTTGCCCAATGGGGCAGATAATGCGCCAGCCCTAATGGCAGTGGCTCTGTCTTCCTGCATCACAATGCAATGAATTGTTTGATTTTGACAAAAAAATCATCATTTACTCAAGATAAAATAAATCCTGACACCACTTTGACAAAAACACCTTTTTTGTTCGGCGGCGTCAAAAGTTGGGGTATGCAGTGCTCTGACCACATGTACATTGTGCTGGTGCAAGCAAGTGAGCGTGGTTGTCGCCAAACATGTCTACAGCCACAGCCAAGAAAGCTTCATGCTTGCTTGCAGTCGACATAATTGGAATGACAGCAAAGCACAACCCTTACAGCATCCAGCCGGTGTCCAAGGTTCTCAAGGTTGGCAATCGCATAAACCCTTTCATCACCATATTCATGCCGCCCCAGGTAGAACTGCATTCCACAGGAGCAACAAGTGAGCGCAAACTGCCTTCACACCAGCTGCATGTGAGTACCTAGCAAGATACAGCATCAAGATGTGAACATACGCAGTTAGTGCGGAGGACAACAGCCAAAGAGTTGTTCACTGCTGGTGTCTTGGACACAGAGGTCTGCCTGGTGAAACGCAGACCTGCTTGCCAGCCTTGAAGTCTGAAGCAACTTACATGGTACATGCAATCAAGAGCAGTTGTGACTGAGTTGTCATGCTTCCAACCAGGCTTTACTGACTGCACATGCCTTGACTAAAGCAGCGTGTATGGACACATGCAAGGTGAGGGCAAAAGGCAGGAAGTGATTCAATTCTTTGGAAGAATGCCTAAAAAAAGTTGCAATAACAGTTGCAAGGAAGACCATCGCCACCCAGACCATGTAAATATGTTTGCGTTCTTGTTGTGAGGCCATACCGAATGAAGATCTTTTGGCGCAACGCTGTAGCTTGCCTGAGGCCGAGCTGGTTCCCCAGGGATGACAGGCGTCCCCAGGTCAGAGCCCTGCTGCATCCCCTGTGCAACAGTGCCATCCCCAGCTGTTGCTTCCTGGTCTGCAAGCAGTGCACGCCTGGCTATCGTGCTTTGTACTTCATGTAGGATCCTTTACCTATCTACCCTCTGAGCAGTATTGTACCCTGTAACATAGCAAGGGGGCCCCTCACCTCCACGCCTGAGTTGTATGCATTGTTGGTAACACTAAGAACTACAGACGCAAAATTTGCTGTAAACAGTGCAGCTCCCATGAGAGCAAATTTTACATGCTGCAGCTTTGGCTAGAAGGCTTTGAACAATGGCTGACGCAGACATTGATGGTTTGCGACAATGTGACTGAGTTGGTGTTGCTGCATGTGAGTCTAGGCTTGCAAACAACACACTCAGTGCAACCGACGCATTCTTGGCTTGTGCTAAAAGACATTTACTGGGCACTATGCAGCAGCGCCCCTTTTGCAGGTGGCCTGTGGTGCTGAAGGAGATCCACCTGATTCCGATGACTCATATTCGGTATAATCTGATGCTGGCAACGAGTCAACATTATCCGATTTAGATGCATCTGACCAGCGATAACTGCCATTTGATGCTTCTGATGCTGAGACAGAGTCACAGCATGATGATGACTCATCACCACTAGCAGTCGCTGAGGCCAAATGACCTTCCCTATGAGTCAAGATCTCGTTTGACACTTGCAGTGCAGCCGGCGGCTGAGGGCGTTGTTCAGCACAGTGGGCGCGTCTGCATGCGAGTGCTTTGCTGCTTTACAGGCAGGCTGAGCCGATGGCTCGACCCCTGCAGGTGGCAAGTTTTCTTCGCCAACCCCAGCCCCAACCCCAGCAGCTGTCCTGTTTGCTGCAGCAACTCTGACCCACGTGCTGGCACCAGCAGTCCCAGGCTTGGGTGTTGCTTGCGCCTGCTGTGCATGGTGTTGTATGGCAAGTGGCTGCTGAGCTGCTGCATGTGCATGGCTGATGGTGGTGCTGGGCTGTGGCATGCTTCCAATGTCACATCCTTGCAAGCCGTCATCTTCAGCGCACCTTTTTGCTTGCGATGGTGACGCTACAGCCTACATGACACAACCATACATAAACCAGGTAGAATGCTGTTGCTTGAGGACAGCATGACGAGAATAGCACACCAGCACACTTTGCCCGCTGGCTTTGCAGAATAATCCCAATTGACTGCAACAACATGATGCTCTGTTCCATGTTGTGACAGGCATACCCAGGCCACAGCCTTTGTGCTCTTTGTGCATGACCTTGAGCATTGCAGAAGAATATGCAGAGCCCAAACATGCAGAGTCCACAACTCTTGCAGAACATGAGCCTAGAAGATGAGCACCAGGGCCTGCTTCAGGTACTTATGGTACAAAAGCCCATGGCTGTGCTCTGCTTCCTTGGCGGCTGCTGCTGCCTGACGCTGCTCTTCCACCTTTGCAAGCTGGTCCTGCATCTCCTGTTGTAGAACACCTAGCTGGCTTTGCAGCCAGTCATGCTCCCTCTGCTTTGCCCTCAGATCCTTCTCTGCTGCTTCTGCCTCCTTAGCACTGCATCAACAGAACATGTCAGCTGATTTTGTTTCTTTTTGTTTTGCTCCATCTTTGCCAATTTTACATTTTTTGTTGTAAAAGTGAGCTACAAAATCATGCCTCCAGGGCAACAGTGTATCACTCTGCCTGCAGTCCATGAAGGACCTGAGTGCTCCCTTCAAGACCCATACACGCACCGCTGCAAAATTTGTCAAGGGTATGCCATCACATGCCATCACATGCTGCGTGACAGTTACAGCTTCTACTGAACTCGACACCAAACCTGTTGTGCTCAGCTGGAGCAGGAGCCCCACATGATGTGCATTTAGAAACAGCTTATAAACAGTTAGATTCAAAATGCATCAGTGAGTCAGGAATGGCAAGTTCTCACCGTTGCATTGCATTTTCATGATCCTGATGTGCAAGCTTGGCAGCACTGAGGGCTTTGGCATTGAGCTCTTGTGCAGATGCCCATGGGCTGCTTTGCAATAAGCTGCTGGGAAGTGTAGCAGCTGCTGCTGAGGTGGACATCTTGTGAGGAGCTCTGAATGCAGACTGGGTTTCCTATCTTGTGTGGTCGTGAGGCCAGAGCGCTGTGTATATGCTCCCTTTGCTTGACCAAGAAAGCACAGAGGGCAGTCTGTGCAACACTGTGACTGTTTCTTACCTGCGTATCAATATTGCCCATATGAGAGCACTGCATTGTGGCATTGTGCATGGGCAGTGCATGCCATTTGGCCAAGCAAATTTTATGGCAGCGCTATATGGCGCTGCCCATCCTGCGTATGGTTCTTAGGTCAATACTTGAGCTGAAGTGAAGCACTGCCACGACATATGGTGACTAAAGTAACACAGCTTTTCCTATCAGCGGTGCAACATGCAGCATGAAAACAAAGACGAAAAATCTTTACCCGCAGTCAGTGACTTTATAGAGCACTGCTGCAGGCAGATTATGGATCACGGTGATCAGTAGCTGCTTCGCCTGTCTACATTACGGCGGCAGCGGAAGCACCGCATCAGCTCATTGTTGGTCTCTTCGTGCGCAACCAGCTGTAGTAACAGACTGTAAGATACATAGCTGGACCCCAACGTTCCGCAGAGATCGAAGAGACCCCTGCGTCAAGACGTGCTCAACCGTCAGACAAGATTACGGCGCTGACGTCTAGATCGATGTCAATCTGTCATGGCAGCAGCGCGTCCCGATCTGGGCTGTGCTGGGCTGCACGCCGGTTTAGGTGTAGTTCCCACAAATACTACATGCTGTTTTTTTTGACCAAGTTATTCTCAAGTTAAGACTCGCGCACAGCACTAGTCAGCCACATCTATAGACACTGCCCCTGCTATGGGGTGTGAGTCCCACGCTGCCTTTTACCTGTCCACCAAAATTTGCCTGGAGGTGGCAGTGATCACCCCTTGCGACCGTGCAAGATACCTGTCAGTGGCATCGACAATGCAGCACTTTGTGAGAATAAGGACTGATGCACATGCATACGGGATGCTGTTCGGCATCAAGCTGTCTGCTGTCCCATGTCTACCGCGTTTTAGCACAGACAGGCTGTCTGAGACAGCTGCAAATGTAGTACGCTTTTACATTTCGCTGGGCTCAGGAACTGATTTTGACACATGAGATCTCTGTGTTGCGTCACTCTTGGCTTGCAGTTTGTGATATCGTCATGATCCTGATGTTTGACGGGTGATACAGGGACCAGATGGAGATAGCGCCAGCCGAGGCGCCTGACGTGAGAGACATTGCAACTGTGCATGCAACCCAGTCTTAGGCTGCTTGCGGTCGTCACAAATCAAGCAGCGTCAACACATCGTGGCTTGCCCTCTAGGTTGCGGTCATGCAGATAGCGCCGCTGGTTCCACCTCTGCAGTTGCCTCACTCTGGAGTGACTTGGAGTCATCAGCTTGATGGTGATACACTCCGCAAAAGCAGCTTGGCTACGCAGCCTAGCTCAGCCAACAAGGCCGCGTTCAAAGCCAGGGAAAGCGTTTCCATGTACGTTGATGATGGCAACAAGACCATGCAGGTGGTGGAAGCTCTGCGCCAAAAGTAAGCTTCAAGCTTCCAGGCTGCGCTGGCACCTACTGTTGAGCAGTTGCATGGAGTTGCAGCACATGTTCATCTTCTGCAGCTTCTGCTCAATCAGCTTTCCCGGGCATGTGCTGGTGCTTTGCTGCTGCCAGCTGCACAAACTTCCGTCCCCCAACAGCACGCAGCTGACAATTGCAGCAAGTCACTTACACCTCGTGCATATTCAGAGTTGGGTCTGACAGTGGCAGCAGACCCAACTCAGTGCGCATGGGCATCAGAGGCGACCGAGTGGGAATGGCCACAAAGGCAGCCCTGGAGCCTTCTCAGCTGGAGACCCACATCACCTCACTCATGCGTGCCAGTTTTGGCCGACTCAAGGTGCTCATCAATGCAGTGCATTTCCTCACATCTGTGCATGCAGTCATAGCTTCAAGCGCTGGACAGAGGTTGGTTCATGCCAGAAGGCGCCTGTCTCCAGATGTCTCACTGCTTCTTCCTGTGCCCATGCAATCATATGCTGCAGACTGCACTCAACAGAATGCATGTGTTTTGGCTTCCACAGTAGCGTTCCCGCAATAACTACCTTGCGTACCCCACCTTGTGCCTTCGCACAGTTAATGTGCACAGTGGCAAAGTACACACAGCACTGTCACCCTGCTAGCCATTCCATGCAGCAGACTGTTGGCAGCGCATCTCGATTGCATGAAGTTCACAGAGACAAGTCACGCCCACCAGCACAGAATCACCCTGCAGGCCAGCCCTGCCAACAGCGCGCATGCACACAAGGGTCAGGCGTTGATTCCTTGTGCTCTGCTGCTGCTGCAGAAGCGTTACCTAGCAGTGGGACCAGATGCAGTCCTCACGTCATCTCATAAAGATTCGTCTGTTAACAGGCTGCATCCCAGCCTACCTACATCACCCCGCAGAACCCCTAGGGGATCCACAGGTCCCAAGAGCCCACGAAAAACCCCAGCTGCCACCCCACGCTCAACCCTACCACCGGTTCTTGAACACGGCCAAGCTGCAGCAGTCCCCACCTCTGGGACCAGTGCATCCCAGACATCAGTCCCAGTCCCGGTTTCACCCAAAGCTGCATCTGGGGATGCAGCAGCAACCCCCAGGAAGAAGCATGTTGCCATAGCAGCAGATTCTCCTGAAGGAGGGGAAAGCACATCAACAGAAGGCAGCAATGCAACAGGCAGCTTGCCTGCATTGGCAGATGCCGGAAATGCACTATCTGATAGAGCATCTTCTTCAGGTAGGGAAACATGAAAAGTTAACGCTTTTCAGCAATCCTAACACAGGCGGAGCCTCCTAAGGCGGCAGCCCAGGGCTCTTCAGGTAGGGCAGATGCAGCCGTTTACTGTAGCAATGCTGCAAGGCCACCATTGCATTAGTGAATGATGCAAAGTATTGTACAATACACTGCTCTGCATGCATGGTAGTCAGCTGAGCATATGACCTGTGATTGGTGTCTGATGGCTACTGATATTGCATACATGCGGTTGTATACCACCCATTCCCTACATAAAACAGACACTTATTGATCGTCGCACAGGTCTGCAATGCTCTGCATCCCAATTTTGATGTTCACAAAGCGTCTGTCAGTGTGTCATGTCCGTGTTCAAGCGCAAACGCAGTTTCTGCCCGCAAGAGCTTCATCAATCTCTTGTATGTCTGTCAGACCAAGGCATTGGTACAGAACGACATGATAAGTTGCATCGCTTGTCTCCCGGCTCAATCTGCTCATCAAGGGTATACGGGTTGAGGCTTCACATAGTGATACAATAAGTCTTCTGTATGGGTGTTGTACCAGGGTGGGCTGCCTTGCGTCGTGAAGCAAGTACAGGGGGGTTAGGAGGGTTCACTGGCCACAGGGGTGGCTGGGGGTTTGGGGCCCCGCCGGATGAGACCCAGAAAAGCCACAAGATGGACTTCACTGACGTGGCGTTTCAAATGATTGGTACCGCCAAGAAGTATGCACCATTGGTGCTGCCTGACTGCATGGAAATGCGTCTTGTGCTGTGGTACAGCATTGCAATGATTGGATACACAAGAATCGTTGCTTTTGCCATCCCCCCTGTGCTGAGGCTTCCTCAGCCTTTGTACCCCACCGTTTGCACCCAGAAAATAGAATGCAAGATCTTACAGCTTGCGCCGCAGCAGCAACTGGAAGATCAATGAAGTAGCTCCAGCAGAGCTGACTGACTGTCATGGACAATCTACTGCAATAGATGCTGTCTCATCTGTCAGTCGCTGGCAGTGACCAAGGCCTGCATGTGCCGGGACTCACAGGTCACCAGCTTGTTGTCAGGCCTTGAGACACAGACAAAAGCAGCAGCAATTTAGCAGACATTGCTTCAAACTCAGATGCTGCTGCTCACATGCTTCCTTTTCCCTCATTCAGGGGCACAGCTTGGCAAGCTTTGTCAGTGACTGAGGTCTGTATAGGTCTTGATCCTGAGTCTTCAGCTTGTCAGGCGTTGAAACACAGAGCAAACAGCAATCAATCCAGCAGATCTGGCTTTCAACTCAGCTGCTGCTGCTGAAATGCTTCCCTTTCCCTCATGCAGGGGCACAGCTTGGCAACCTCTGGCAGTTACTGAGACCTACATGGGTCTGGACCCTCAGGTCTTCAACTCAGAAGTCAGACGGCGTGCCCTAGAGTGGAAATCAAATCAGGAGGCAGACTTCAGGGCAAAGGCCTCAGCCACCCTGAAAGAGAGGGTGCAGGCAGAGACCCATGCCTATCTAACTCGAATGGGAATCTTGGACACCACAAACCCTGTCCTCAAGAACCTGCAGGTGAGAGCAGCTTCACTGTTGATCAGACCAAGTCCGCAAACTCCGTCTGATCTGCGAGCCGATTCCTGGGCACAGTATAGTGACATCTGGGTCCGGTCTTATTGTGCAGTCAGCAGCAGTCTATGTTTGCATGAACCCACACATTCGGTGTTGTTTTGTGTCTGCATCACAGAAGACAGTGCAGTATTTGGGCATCATGCATGCATGGAAGATGCATTGCCTCCTGTGATGCAGACATGAAACAATGGTGCATGTAAGAGAGTGTGCGTGAGTATGCAAGCATGGACTGCTCAGATCCAAGAGAACAGTTCTGTGTGACAGACACTGTTACGGTGATGCAATTGCGTTTGCTGTTCAGGAGCGGGCACACAAGCATGCGCTGCAGAGGGTGCTGAGAGCAGATGCATTTGCCCTGGAGCACAAGCGTGTGAATGACTGGGACCTCAGTGACGCCATGGCCACTTTTGCAAACCAGTATCGCCAGGAGCTCAGGTCAGATGGGCTCCCAGCCTCAGCGCTGCCTTCCTTAGGGAGAGCGGTTAATGTTTGATATTCTACTGTCCTAGGTGTCACACATGTAAAGCTGCAAGAAGGTTCGAGGCCAATGTTGTGTTCGACGGAATGGTGGGTATTCTAATACGATCACAGTACTGTAAATACTGTGATCATATTAAAAGTTACTGATGGTAACTGCCTGGGACTTTACAGCGCTACAGGGCATCTAAACCATCTCCCCAATGTAGAAATGCGTCTTTACTGTCCCCAGGCGTTTCTGAGTTTAGATTCCCACTGTAGGATGGACTCTTCTGTCAAAATATAGACGTTCCGGGATCGACAAGAGCTGCGTCTCCATGGTAGCTGACTGCTGTGTCTCTGCCACCCATAGGGAGGAGCGCATTGATCAGGAGCTGAAGAGACTGAAGGCGGTGCAGGAGGTAGCGCAGTACAGGGCTGAGGCCCAAGCCTCGCGTCGCCTCCTGGAACATCAGAAGAGTGTTGCCAGGGTCAGTGTTCCCACCTCTGCATCAGTGTATTGTGTGAAGCCCTGCGACACAGTGGACACACAGTAGACACACAGTGGACACACAGTATATATGCTACAAACAGATAGTGCACAAGATCTGCACCAGCACATGAACTCACCACCAGTTGTCAACCTGTCACTAAGCACTTGCCAGCTGTCAGGAAGCTATTGATAATATTGTATCCCTCTATTCATGCTGCACTATGTCCAAATTTATGGGGCAGGGAACCTTGGTGCTATCATGACCCTTTTCTTGCGCTACTGTTTGACCAGCACAGTTTTGTCTGTGCACTTCAGCTGAAGTCATGACCACTGGTCTGGCACTTTGACTCATCTGCTTGAGCGACGGGTTTGTTGTGTCTCAGGAGCATGCTGCCATCCATGCTGCGCTGGGTCTGAAGCCTGGGGAGGGTGGGGGGTTGGGGCGCACTTTCACCCCTGAACCCACCATCCTGCAGGAGCTGCAGCTTGTGGAAGAGCGCATTGCAGGTCCCCTTCTCGCTCACACTTTCTCTCCTTGCTCATCTTGTTGTTGTCTTCTTCTGATTGTGCTTCTTGTCGTCCTTCCTCTGAACCTGTGCCCCTTGCGCCTTTCCAACATTTGATCTCTAGTTGAATGTGTTACACGGGCATACACCCAAGGCGTTGCTTGCAGTGGTCAATGACGTAGGGCATTGTATGGGGTCTGGATTGCATTGGCTTGTCTGCCAAGGCTCGGTTGCATTGCCTGCTAATGTGCACAGCCACTCTTCAATTTTCTTGCTGACAAACATGCTTCCATTACGTGTAGTTGTAGTGGCTCAGTCACATTGGAGCTGCATGACAGCAATCAACGCAAATGATAGCAATTGCTGCATTCCAGGTAAGTTGGAAAGAGCACTGGGTGCAGCCAACACGCCCCTGCTGAAGCCAGGGGTTGCTAGGCCTGCAAGGCCTGGGTCAGGGGGTGGGCGCCCCAGCTCAGGGGGGCGGCCCAACAGCCCCCACTCAGCCATGGCAGCAATGGGCAGAGTCAGCCCATCCAGTAGGCCAGCCAGTGCCCTTAGAAGGCCCCAAAGCTCCAAACATGTAGCCATGCTAGCTGACTCAGACCTAGCGCACAGCTCAAGCTCAGCAGGCGAGTCTCAGACTCAAGACCCGGCTGCAACTCAGAGTCAGGCTGCTCAAACTGATGACTCAGCACTCCACGGCTCAGACTCAGCAACTCAGCCACCTGGCGAGGCAGACGCAGCCATTGATGAGTCATCTGCAGCTGCTGAGGAAGCCGAACCTGCAGCTGAGGTAGCAGCTGCTGCTGTGCCCAGCAGCAGCCGAAAGCAGTCCTTCAGCCTGAAGGCTGTCATAGATCAAACCATGAGGCGTCAAATGAGTTCAGGCCAGAGTCACAATGAAGCTTTGGACACTCCACGCCACCAGATAGGGCAGGGCTTTGCCAAGTGGATCAGCAGGGCAGTGGGCAATGCTGGCCTGAAGGAGAAGACAGAGATTGAGGATCTGCCTGCCTACAAACTGAGGGTAAGCTGTTGTGCCATGTTTGTTTGTCCCTTCGTTTGTCCAGCAGACCATGGGACAAATCAAATCCAGGACTTGGACCTGGCTGGTCAAACCTCTCAACTGGCATTAGTGCTAAATAGCCTGTAAATGTCCACATGCCCATTCTTCCGGTCCAGAACGTGACTCTGGTACATCATGCCACAGATGTGCCCATGCACAGCTGTCTTGCAAAGCCTGGGTGCCTTAGCCAGAGGATTTTTAAAACGTTCGTGAATATGATTATTTTGTATGTTTTTGAGAGCACATATGGAAATAATTTCCAAAGCATTCACCACTTTCTATACTATGAACATGTAGGAGGATGACCCAAATGCTCAGCCCAGGATTGTCTACATGCATAAGTGTGTGGAGCTTGAGTGCTGGCCGGCCACAGCTGTGGTGTCTCAGCTGCACCTGACACACATCAACCTCTCATATGTCATCATGGATGACAAAAGTAAGCAGCTGTTCTGCAAGGCTGTGCTCACATGCCCTTGTGGTGTCTCACAGTTACCATACATTACACTATTGTTACAGTATTATTACAGTATTGGTGTCACGCTGCATACCTTGATGGCATGACATTGTTTCAGTGTGCTCAATCACTTTTGCATTATGACCGTACATTGACATTGCTGAGCAATTTGCACATTGCACTATGGTCCACCCCTCGCTCCTCATGATCACAGGATGCGCTTTCAGTGCATCTGCTCAGGCTCTTATTATGATGGCTTTTGGGTCATTACATACCCAATAAAGACTCCACAACTATGCATTGTGTCTGTCCAATTGCATAGTACCTCCCTGTCATGCATTGCCCCCTTAGCAAGTCATGTTTGCCTTCCATTGAGTCACAACTGGCTTCACACGCGGGACTGCAAGGTTTGGGATGAACTTACAATTTTTTCCTCCCCTTGGTACTCTGGCTTCCACCCTCTGCTACCTTCACTACAGAATCCAGTTGCCAGGGTGCTGCAGACAATGTTTGTGATGCTTTCCCAAGGAGAAGTGATGAATCAACTTGTTATATGAAATAATGATGACAAGTAGTGAGTTATGTCATGCAGGTTGTGAGGCGCTGGCCCGGACTTTTCCTGTCATGCAGCATCTCAAGCAGCTCTGCCTCAGTCAGACTCAGCTCACTGACTCAAACCTGGATGTCATGCTGAAGGTCCTGAAGGTGTGTTGCAGCAGCTGCTGCTTTCATGGTCCTTGGACGTCCCTTGTTTGCCTAATAACAATATGCTGCACCCAGTCTGTGTTCTGGAGGTTTGAATATAGTTCATGTTACCTTTTGTCCCCAGCTGCAACATTTTTACACATGGTTTTGCAGCTGAGAAATTGAGACTTGTATCTGCATTGCACTGAGCACGCTAACACCCATGACATAGATACTTGCGATGCAACTGACGCCTGTAATGACACGAACGCTGACATTGACAGTCACAACATTTCACTGAACGTTATGGCGGCTGAAACGTGCAGGACATGGACTTGCAAGTGCTGGACTTGTCTCACAACAAGCTGACGTCAACAGCATGTGGCATGCTGTCCTCAGCCCTTAGTAAGCCTCAGAACCCCAGGGGATGGGCCTTGTCTGGGGCTTCCAATTTGGGGTCCAGGAGGGAGGGCCCTGGGACTCCAAAAATGCCGGCCCAAACGCCAGCCAAGGGCTTCAATAGCTGTCTGCAGGAGCTCAACCTGTCTGGGAATCCGATAGGTCAGTGACAAGCAAGTAACACATTCATCATTCATTCAATCATTCATACATCCATCCATTCATCCATGCATTCATTGGTTCGTTCCTTCCTTCCTTCGTTCAGTCCATTGTTCATTCATTCATTCATTCATTCGTTCGTTCGTTCGTTCATTCATTCATTCATTCATTCATTCATTCATTCATTCATTCATTCATTCATTCATTCATTCATTCATTCACTCATTCATTCGTTCGTTCAGTATGGGTCTGCTTCTAGGGTCAGGTATGTACAGTGCTAGGTAGGTCCCTGCATGAGGTCCTGCATTGGCACATAGGGTCCTTTGATTCAGGATGAAATCTGGCATCATCAATGCTAGTGATGAAGGCGACATAGTCCTGAATGGGGTGCTGTGCACCACCAAGGCAATGACTGATATGCAATCACATGGCCTCTCTGTGTCAAAGGTTCAGCAGCTTTGCTTGAATCTGCCAAAAAGCTCTCAAACTCGGCTTCAAATGCATGCAGGAGATGAGGGCATTGTAGCCCTGGAAGAGGTGTTGTGCACGACCAAAGCAATGACCAGCCTTGTGTTGGCACACACCAAGCTGACAGAGCATTCTGGACCAGTCCTGGGCCGCCTGATAGAGTTTGTGCCTAAACTGGCACACCTGGATGTGTCGTGGAACCAGCTAGGGCCGTTGACCGCAGAAGCCCTTGCTGGAGGGCTGGCGCCTGGCGGCCACCTGGTCAGCCTGGATGTGTCATGGAATGGGCTGGAGGCACAGGCAGGGCTGATTGCTGCTGCCCTGCAGAAGGGTGGAGGGGCTCCCCTCAGGATTCTGAATCTGTCTGGCACTCGGCCTTCTGATGAGGTAACAAATCCCCCCTTTCACTTTCTACGGTACAGCTGAATATCAGCACAGTAAAAGTATGTACCATATGTACAATAGACATTCCAGATAGGCTGTTCTTGAGCCTGATTTCTGTTACAGCTGCTCTGGCAGATGTACATGCTATCGAGTCAATGAAAGCACGCTGCATTCTGCATGCAGTAAAACACTCTGGTGCTGCATTCTGCCTTGTGTTTTTAGCATCACTGAGCAGCAACACACCATACAAGGCATAGCTTGGTGCCCGGTCACGGCCTGAGGACAAGCATGAGAGTATTTGGATACAGATATTAAATCTGGGCGCAGCACTCAGGAAAGCTTGAGCCCACCTCAAGCTTCTGTTCACAGAATCGCCTGATGGAGTCGTCTTTTTGTTTCTCTGTTTTCAACAATAAATGCTTGGACAACTGGCTTACTGCATATTGAATTTTCTCTGATGATCGTGCATCGACAGGCCTTGTTGAAGATGGCATTGATGTTCAAGAACAGCAGCAAGCTTCAGCTGACCCACTTGGGGCTGGGGGGCAACACCCTGGGGGGTGTCTCAGGCCAGTGTCTACTGAGGAACCTGCATGCCTATGCAGCAGCTGCCATACCAGCTGTTACTGTGGACACCCAGCAATGCAGCACTGGCAGCCTTGAACCGTAAGTCTGCTTCTTTTTGAATTCAAAGCCACCAGTACTTGTCTCATCTGCAATCAATCACACTGTATTCCTCTTTGAAGCAATGCGTTCTTCAGTCTGCTTGTCTGGCAATCATTGTATTCAACAACTTTATAGGACTCAATTTGTACAACACATACATACATACATACATACATACATACATACATACATACATACATACATACATACATACATACATACATACATACATACATACATACATACATACATACATACATACATACATACATACATACA
>JAABUP010003321.1_pt1 | contig 28609 bp, 31 predicted proteins | sample 5559201 | NCBI WGS metagenome assembly JAABUP01 (sample SAMN10711887, study PRJNA513373) | rock metagenome | isolation source: Antarctica rocks | place: Antarctica | reverse complement strand
GCACCTGCACATGCACACACACATGCAGCTTACTAGGTATCTGCACAGCATTGCTGTCAAACATGCACTGGTCTTCTTGACATAGTGTGCTGTGATTGTATGGCACCGTGGACTTTGAGTCCACGGTGCCATACAATCACAGCACACTATACAGTGGCGTATAACTCATACAATGTGACAGGCAATTTGACAGGCAATCTGACAGACAATTTGACAGGCAAAATGACAGGCAAGCAGGACGGTGATCAGCAAATCAGAGTCATGATACCTCTCCTGGTAGAGGAATGCACTGCAGCCAGCGGTTGACCCATTCAAGGGGCTCTGTGCTGGGCTGAGCCTTGAAAGCTTCCAGAGCTTGGAGGAACAGCTGTGGCAGATGACCCCTCAACTCCTGGTTCCATGCACTGTTGCTTTCAACTGCTTCTCTTGACCATGGTACAATGAAGTTGGCCTGCAGATAGCAGCCGCATCTGTGTGTCATCATGACATGTGAGCATGTTTACCACACATGTCTGAGAGTATACAGTCAGGGAAAGCTGACACCTCAGCTGAACAATTAGTCAAGCACCAAACCAGAGGAAGAGAAGATTGTTTAAATCTTGCACGCAGGCTCTTAGAGTGACAAGAGCATCTGCCATCAGTTGGGCTCTTGATGTTGCTGTACTTGCATGATGCTGGACAAGCATGCTTGTGTAGCAGAGGTGTAGCAGTGCTGACCTTCAGGTGTTGCAGACAATGCACATGACAAACTTGATACTGGCTACACTTACCTTACATCTACCCTACACTATTGCATAGTTTGCTTTGGCAAGACCATTGCATTGCTTCACAGCGCCGATGCAGATAGCAATGGTCAATTCACCTGGATGATGAAACGCAGGCCGTATCTACGGAGAGGCAGAAACGCAAAGACTTGCTGCTGGCTCAGCTGCTCTGAGTTGAGTTCAAAGGCTAGTGCCAGGTCTGTCTGCTCCACCTCCACATCCAACCTCTTCACACCTGTGATCAGAGCATGCATGTAGGAGCAAGCTTCCAACTTGCAGACAGGCTACAACAGGATGCCTGCAGTGACTTTGGCATTCAGCTTAGGTGGTGATTCAAGAAAGGTAGTCTACGTGATGTCAACTGCGGCTGTTGAGTACAGTACGATGATGGCCAATGTAAGTTAATGGCAGGTTGAGTGTACCTGGCTGAAGAAAAGAAAAGAAAAGAAAAGAAAAGAAAAGAAAAGAAAAGAAAAGAAAAGAAAAGAAAAGAAAAGAGAAGAGAAGAGAAGAGAAGAGAAGAGAAGAGAAGAGAAGAGAAGAGAAGAGAAGAGAAGAGAAGAGAAGAGAAGAGAAGAGAAGAGAAGAGAAGAGAAGAAAAGAAATGGAGCCTCCTAAGGCAGCAGGCCGGAGCTCACCTGGCTGAACAGTACCATTGACCACCAGCCATTTCTGGCTATGCTGGGCCTGAGATCCGTATCGCAGCTCTACCACACCATTGGGCAGCTGGCGACGAAGCATAACAGCATCCTTGCCTTTAACAGTGCGGTCTGTAATGGCAATGCATTGCAGCTTCTGAAGAAAGAGCAGCAGTGTTGGCTGTATGTCATCGAAATTGTGCAGCAGCTGAGCCACCGTGTGTTGCAGTGCCTGCAAAGACATGCTTCAAGATGGCCTCAAGTGCAACAGTGTTGCTTACTTGGCAGTGCTTGAGATGAATAGAAAAGACTACGCCTTTCGGCGTCAATTTGATGAGAAGCCCAGTATTATACCAGGCTTCTCAGGATTGGTAATGCTTGACATGTTCCTTGCTTGTATGATGGGTGAACATGCCTGTGCCTAATGGCTGGAGTCAATCAGTGCCAACACAGTGTTGAGTTGCAATGGCAATCAGTCACATGCATACATCAGCAAGGTAGGGGCAAGGAATATGAGTGAATATGCAACACCTGAGTCATTGCGCTGCACTAGGTTGAAGCCATGCTTGAATAGACACCAGGTTGAAACGTGTAAACTGTTAACATAGCGCACGCTAGCGTTCCGTACAACTGTACTGTTGAGAGACTGACACTTTGTTCCATTTGGTTGCTAGTATAGCCAGATCACAGCAAAGCGTGGATTCAAAATGCAGTGCTTGTCTTTGCACCCCGCAGTCTTCAAGATTACAATGTATAACACTTGAATTGATATCTACCGCATGAACCACATGTGCTGTGTGTGTGTAACATTGGCATTGCTTGTAGGCGGCTCTGGAGACACTCTGCGCAGGCAAGACATGTGACACAGACAAAGCTGCCACGTTTGTCCTTGAGTGCCTCCTGCAGCTGCCCAAGCACATCAGGAGCTTGCTGGCAAAGCAGCTGTTGTTGCAGCCCTTTGCTGCGGTGAGGCTCTGCTCTTCTACCTCCTGCCCTGAACTGAGCATATGTGCGTTGCGCAAGATCCTGTTGTCCTGGGGGGTATGTCTCTTGCCCGCTTCAAGATGTTGCTGTGGTTATGCTCTGCTCTTCCACCTCTGGTGCTGAACTGAGCATATGTGCATTGCGCAAGAGCCAAGATCCTGTTGTCCTGGAAGTTATGTTCCTTGTCCCCTTCGAGGTGGTGTCTGTGCAAAGCGCCTGCAGGGCATACTTTGCAGACATGTGGGCCCCCATCTCCTCTCGACAGGCAGAACAGCACAAGCATGAACATGGTGTTTGCTGGTTAGCCATGTGACTGACCACCTTGAACATACAGGTGGCGGGTAGTGCAGTCAGGGCTGAAGCTGCTGTCCTGCATGCTTGCAAAGACAATGCAGCTGCCCAGATGCTGTATGGCCTGGGCATCCAGCTGGGTGTTTCGCTCTGGCAGGATCATTGGTTGCACCTAGCTGCAGCTGAGAGCTGCCAAGCAGTTGCTTCAGGTCCCCAAAGCATGTCAGCGCAGGCAAGCAGTCCAGGCCTTGTCAAAAGTCAGCAGCCTGCAGTGCCAGATGCATCATTCCTCAGTCTCAATCAGCTGCTACCCATTTCAGCCGCAAGCAGTCCAGATGGCAAGCAAAGTGGAGTAGATGAGATGGCTGCTTCTGGCAATGTAGTCATTGATACTCTGACTCAGCACATGAGCAGACATCAGCTATCTGAGCCTCCAGAAGCACCAGATGCGTACAGCCAAGCATGTCAGCAACTGGTCACTGACATCTGCAAAGTAGAGTTTGGCATTGGGGTTGAGTTGGACGCTGTGGGGACTGGCTTGAGGCAGAAGTCAAATGACAGACTTGGCCGTGCACTGCAACGCCTGTCTCAGGACCTGTATTCCAAGGATGTCCACTTTGTGCTTGAGCTAGTGCAGAACGCTGATGACACCTTTGTGATGTGGGCAATTCCACAAAGCAGCACAAGGTTGGCTACATTGGGCAGAAGGGCATCGGCTTCAAATCTGTCTTCAAGGTCACAGATATTGCTGAGATCCATTCCAACGGTTTCCACATCAGTTTCGACCTCATCCAGCATCAGTCCCTGGGCTACATTCTGCCGACATGGGTGCCTGTCAGACCTCACGCTCAGCCTCGAGTGCCGAGCCTCCAGTCAGCCGTGACTCAAGTATACCTGCCATACAAGCAGGTAAGCTGCTGCAGTCATTGTTGTCACTGCCATACATGAAGCAATAGCCATGTAACCTCCACATTCACGTTTGCAGGTGCTGGTGCCAACTTGACAGCGCTGGCTTTGCCAGGACGGTGTTTTGTAAAGGTGGATGCCAAAGCTACACCAAGCAATAATGTGTACGATGAAGGTGTCTGCCCAGCTTTGGAGTTCATCCTAAATGCTGAAGGAATCACCATTCTCAACAACGAGGTTTGTTGACCAACTCTGGCATATTTTGAGATACACTTATCTGCCTTCATGATTCAGTGCAGAACAATGCAATTGCGCTTCATTACACAGAGGCTCACATATTGAAAACTCCTACAACTTTGTGAATGTAGTAGCAGCAGCCACTTCTCAACATGGATGTTATCAGCACATGTGTTCAATAAGGCACTCGTGTGCATGCAGTCACGACGCAGCAATAGTGCATGTATTGTGCAGGTAGGCTTCTCTGAGCAGAATGTGCTGACCCACTGGCATATCACAAACACATCAGCAATGAGCACAAAAGCTCACAAGGCTGTCTACTTTTTTAGAGGCAGGTATGTGCTGCAGGATAAGATGCAAAGACATGAGCAAATGCGCTCGCATTGGTTCAACCAGAGACATGCTTGCTTATTGAATAGCTGCTTGCTTATTGAGTGTCAATATGCCATGCAATGATCAGTTGTAATCAAGGAGCATGTTCAGCATGCCATGCTAATCATGACCGTACCATGTTGCTGCAAAAACATATGCAGAGGACCCAATGTTGGTTCTGCAGCAATGGTCCACTGCAGCCACTGCTCTAGATCTGTCAAGTACGGGGCAGCTTGCAGCATATCTATGGCCATTGCCATGCTGACAGGACTGCCATGTCTGGATGCTGTACTTGTCTGGCATGTCAAGGCCGTGAGAGATGCTATGCCAACACTCGCATCTAAGTCATAGCCCTTCTGAAGCTTTCTGAGAGTCGCAATGCCTCCATGACCCAGCTGTTCCACAGCAGTCACACTGCCAGCACAATTGATATCATTGCTTAGCCAGCACAGCACAGCACAGCACAGCACAGCACAGCACAGCACAGCCCGCAGAGCTACACGGCAGGTCCTTGCGTGTCTGCACGACAACAGATAAAAGATTGCCCCTTAGGAGTGACATATTTGTGCTGGTCTTGTATAATCTGTACTCACATGTTATTCATCATTGGCGCTTGTAGATGGGACAAGAGTGTTGTCAACCACAAGCAAAGCCCATGGGAAGGCTGCTTGCAGCAAACTAATGATGCACAATCAGCATCAGGGCTAAACAGTCAGTCTTACCAGCAGAGTCCATTGTAACAAAATGTAGAACACTCTTCAGCCAGCCTCTGAACCAGTTGCTGAAGGCATCCTGATGGCCCGGGAGCCACACTATGAGGCATGCTCTTCTCCCTCAAGCGGGTAAGCCACACTATGAGGCCTCTGCATCACACAACACAAGGGGCTGTTCAATTCACACTGACATCTTTGTGCCATTCAGCAGTTTACTCTTACACAATGCAATGAAGTTGCCGGCACTGCACCAAATGCAACAGGTCAACCAAATTGCATTGGTGCATGTGTCTCAAGCTTCAACCGGTTTTGACTTGTGTCATGTGGATACTATCTTGCAAGAAAACTGAAAGTGCAGAAAACAGCAGGCTTGTTTGATTGCCACATTCCATTTAGCTCCCGTCTGCCCTGAAGGCTTTAGCAAAATCTTGATCAGACAGGGTGGCCATGGCTGCCAGGTGGTCCTCTGCCTTGAAGTCTGCTTGCTCACTTGCAATGCTGGACAGGAGCTGCCATCTGGGAGCCAGCGTGTCAGGCAGAGATGTGAGCAACAAATCCTGGTCTGCAGCAATGGTGTCGATGGACAGCTTCATGTGCTGTCTCAAAAACTCCCAACGCTGTTTCCAATGGTTAATGAAAGCTGAATCAAACACCATGCTAGGGTTGCTGGGTGGTGAACTGAATCTAGTGGAAAACTGAGCTCTGGAGTAGCCAAAGACATAACCAAAAAGGCCTGATGTAATCACAGTATTGGGTGCCTCAATGACATCAGTTTGGCACATGAACCACACACGAGGGCCAAGGTGGCTGCTGACCGAGTAAGCCATCAATTGAGGCCTTGCAGCTATGTCATCTAAGGTCAGACCTAGCAAGCACGTGAGGAACTGCAACTTCTCAACATTTGTGTCAGACGTCCAATGCAGAGCCAGTAGGGCTGGATGCTGGCTGCACATTGCCCATACTTGGGTCAGAGAAAAGCCTGCACCTTGCATGTCGTGAACGTTGTGTGCAAGTGTGGAAGGCTCATAGTTCAGGAGGGTTGGAAAGGCACTGAGCTTTTGCTTGAGCTGTCGCTTGTCCCAGCCCAGCTGCTCTTGAAGCTTTGCTGCTCTGGTTTGCATCACAGCCCCTGGAGTTAGAAAGACACCCCCTGTGAGCGCTGTCCTGACTACATGGAGTCCAGTGGCGTACATCTGGCAGAAAAATGTCACACGTTGATGAAGCGTGGCTGGATTCGAAAGGAATGGCCTGTCATTAGCAGCTATGATGACCGCTCTGAAGCTGTCTGATCTCATCGGCATGCCCAACATCGTACTCACAGCCTGAAGCGTGCCGATGACACGTTGTGGTCAATATTCAAAAACTACAGAGTGCTTGTGGACAAGGGTCACCATCTGTGCATCTGGGAAGGCAGCTGCTTGCTGAAGAGCGACAAAGGTGCTCTGCACTGCCCTGAGCTCCCTTGTCATTACTTTTGAAGCCTTCTGTTGTACCCTTTCAGCGTTCACTCCCTTTGAAACCAGCCACAGATACACCTCGATGCGTTCCTTGGGCGTGCACACTAGCAAGCGTCGTACTTTCTGAAGCTGCTGAGACAGCTGCTCAGTGCCCAGGTCTTGCAGCCACAAGTGCAGGGCAGGTCACAGTTTGGTCTCCACGTCCCAGTTCAGGTAGGGCTTGTATTGTTTCAACACCTTCTGGGTGACCTCAGCGGATATGCCTGCCTTGGCCAACTCGGCCCGCACAGCATCAGCTCTGCCAGCAGACTCTGACTTGGTAGCTGAATGATGAGCTTACGGCGTACCGCTGAGCACGATTGCTGGTGTGACAAGTGGCTTTCGCCACAGCAGAGGCGATGACTGGACAAGGGCAGCCTGGTGCACATGGGCATCACTGGCATGTCATGCGCTCTGGAAGGCTTGTGACGGTCGACCTGTCAGGCACAAAAGAAGCATGAGCACAAGAATAAAGTATGAAGTGAAAGTGGAGCAGAGTGCTGCAGGAAGAGCTTGCTGGTGACAGGAATGCTGTGCCACCCATGTAATGCTATGTGTGAACTTTTCAAAGTGCACACATTATGTCAAGTACTACCTTGTGATGCTCGAAGCAAAGGATGCCGTGTCTGCTGACTATACGCTTCTGCTGTGCACAGGCACTTGACAGCCTGCAGAGCAACACGACGTCGTCACAGAATTTGGCAAAGGCTCCAGCCCATTGAAGCATATGCAGTGCTCTCACATCCTTTGCTGAAGCCCGCAGTTGCTTCTGGTCAGTAACCTTGACTCACTGCGGCCCGTGGAGGTGTAAGCCTGTGATCAGCCGTCCCACTTCTGCGGTCTGGTCGTTACGGTGCGTCCAATTTCAAAACCACCCAGCGTTTGTGTGCGCGTGTCAATAGTCTTTAATTACAGGCCTGTGCATTCAGTGTCCGTCTAACCACAGGAGACTGCAAGCTGAAAACACGCATGCGCACAGCAACAGCACAGGGTACTCAACAACAAGTTTTGGAGCGACGTCTACGTGCAACACCTAAAGAAGCAACACGCTGAATCGAGTGTTGACGAGTCTGCGGAATGTGAGCCGCGCTGACATGTCTTGTTTGCCAATCGCATGTTGACCTATCTTGTCAATGGCAATGACTAATAAGCTGGTAATCGACAGCTACAGCAGCAGCACATCTGGGTTGATTTGTTCCATCTCTGTCATGTCATGCTGCATGTGTGCGGGCTTGTGTCCTCTCTGGCGCCGTGTTTCACTGACAGAGTGTGTGTCTAATTTGATAGTGTATGCATGGGCGTTTTGGAAATAGGTCAGATGATCTGTCTTCCCATATGCATTTACCTGTTCTGTCATGAGTTGATCCGCATGTCACAGCGATTTACATAGTTGAGCTGACTTGTGCCAGCGGTGGCCTGACTTGTTTACAAACAGTCTTACTAGCAGTGAGTGATGACCCTCTAGGTCCCCTGAGAATTTTAAATCTATAATGAAAGTTAAGTTTGATACCGCATAAAAATTTGAATCTAAGTGCTTCTGAACCAGTATGCTGCAGCACCACAAAAGGACATGCTCACCTTCACCATCTGAGTAGCAAGATGCGCCAGGACCCTCCAGTACACATCTGACGTGGCTGGTTGTTTCACAGCCAGCTGCAACCTGCATCACACCATTTGGATCAGCAACACCAGCAGCACAGCAACACAGCTGCACTAATGATACACTTTATACCCCAACTCCAGCATGACATGCTGACGCCGAGCAATACTGTGCTGAGTGTACACATAAGCGCAAGACCACACGATAGTCAAGTTGGCTTTAGGCAAGGCATTCTGTGTGTCCCATGAAGCTTCAGTCACCACATGCTGGTTGTGCTCTCAGATATGATAAGACCTGGTCAGCTTTGCAGTTGAACATGCATGCATTCAGGTAAAGTGCTTTGACACGTACGACAGCTGTGACGCAGTCAAGTAATGCATTGGCTGACCTAAGCTGGTCAGATATAGGGGTTGTAGGCAAGGACATGCTTAAGACAATCAGCAACTGAAATGGCTGCCTTGTAGAGGCTCCCCTGCATAAAACATGATTTCATGTGATGCCTTGTAGGCAAGACATATATGCTCCCGGGTTCAGTATGTATGTATAATATATATACAGCTCATGCATCACGTTGTCATGCTACTTCAAGGGCGCACGCCTAACAATCAAATTGAGCGTCGAGTCGACGTCGCTGTGGCATCAGTACACAGCTCGCCATCCAACCATGAGTTTTCGCTCATTAGCAGCAGGTGTACATGTACTGCAGAAATGAGGAACACAAACAGCACTCAACAGATGTCTGCATGTGGCCTGCTTACCAATACAGGACGGCGAATGGAAAAGCCAAAAGTGGAGAGTGACCTGGCCATGAACATCACGCTTTATCCAGGCATCAAGCATGCATGGTAATAACAATTCTGCTTATGTGCCTGTGGGCAGGTCTACCGCCCTGCTCTCTGCAAAAGCAGGGCCAGGAGCAAGGTGTAACTGTCTTTCATCGCATGACAGGCCACTCGAAAGCACCAACAAGCCAAGTCTGCAAGAGCACTAGGCTGTGCTGCAGCAAATGCCATGCAAGCTTGCAGCTACAGCATTCTTGTTAAGCCATTTGGGGAGCTGCAACAAAGAGGCACAGGGTTGCCTGACATTACATTTTGGTCACAGATGCTCACCCGCACTAGATGTAATACCTGCAAGGCTGAAGCCTTACCAGCAGAGTCCATCATAACAAAGCATAGCACACTCTTCAACCAGCCTGTGAACCAGTTGCTCAAGGCATCCTAATGGCCCGGGAGGCACGCTCTCCCTCAGGCGAGTAAGCCTCGCTATGAGGCCTCTGCATGACACATCACAATGCGCTGTTCAGTTCACACAAGCATGTTTGTTGCATTCAGCAATTTACTCTTGCACAATGCAATGATGTTGCCGGCAATGCACCAAATGCAGCAGGTCAAGCAAACTGCAATGGTGTGTGTGTCGCAAGCGTCAATTGGTTTTGACTTGTGTAATACGATACTATCTTGCATGAGAACAGAAATTGCGGTAAAAAACAAGCCGTACAACCTTGTATAACATGCTTGACTGCCACATTCTATTCAGCTCACCGTCTGCCTGGAAGGCTTCAGCAAACTCTTGGTCAGACAGAGTGGCCAGGGCTGCCAGGTGGGATTCTGCCTTGAAGTCTGCTTGCTCACTTGCTATCCTGGACAGGAGCTGCCATCTGGGAGTCAGCCTTTCAGGCAGAGATGCAAGCAGCAGATCTTGGTGGGCAGCAATGGTCTCAACGGACAGCTTCATGTGCTGTCGCAGAAACTCCCAACGCTGTTTCCAATGGTTGATGAAAGCTGAGTCAAACACCATGCTAGGGTTGCTGGGCGGTGAACTGAATCTAATGGAGAACTGAGCTCTTGAAATGCTAGAGACACGACTAAAAAGGCCTGATGTCAGCACAGTATTGGGTGCCTCACTAGCACCAGTCTGGTACAAGAACCACACACGCGGGCCAAGGCAGTTGCTGACTGAAAGATTCAGCAACTTAGGTCTGGCAGCTATGTCATCCAAGGTCAGGCCTAGCAAACATGTGAGGAACTGCAGCTTCTCAACATTTGTGTCAGATGTCCATTTGCGACCCAGAAGGGCTGTTTGCTGGGTGCACATTGCCCAGACTTGGGTCAGAGAAAAGCCTGCGCCTTGCATGTCATGAACGTTGTGTGCAAGTGTGGAAGGCTCATAGTTCAGGAGGATTGGAAAGGCACTAAGCTTTTGCTTGAGCTGTTCACTGTCCCAGCCCAGCTGCTCTTGAAGCTTTGCTGCTCTACTTTGCATCACAGGCTTTGAAATCATAAACACACCCATCGTGATTACTGTCCTGGCTACATGGGTCCCGGTGGCATACATCTGACAGAAAGAAGCGACACGCTGATGGAGAGTGACCGGACTCATGTCAAACAGTCTGCTGTTGGCAGCTAAGACAACCTGTCTGAAGCTTTCTGAGATCATCGGCATGTCCAGCATTGAACTGACAACCTGAAGCGTGCTGAGCACACGCTCTGGTCCACACTTGAGAACTACAAAGTGCTTATGGAGAAGGGCACAAATCTGTGCATCTGAGAAGGCAGCTGCTTGCTGAAGAGCCTCAAAAGTGCTCTGCAGTGCCCTGATCTCTCTTGTCATGACACCTGGTGCCTTCTGTTGTACCCTTGTAGCGTTCACTCCCTTTGAAACCAGCCACGAGAACACCTCGCTGCGTTCCCTGGGCATGCACACTAGCAAGCGTGGTAGTTTCTGAAGCTGCTGAGACAGCTGCTCAGTGCCCAGATCTTGCAGCCACGACTGCAGGGCAGGTCGCAGCTTGATGTCAATGTCCCAGTTCAGATAATACTTGTATTGCTTCAGAATCTTCTGGGTAACCTCAGCAGATACGCCTTCCTTGGCAAACTCTGCCTGAACAGCATCACCATTGCCAGCAGAAGCTGACTTGGCATCTGATGTGTTGAGCTGCTGACTCATTGTGTTCCATGACTGTTGCATTGACAAGTGGCTGTGACCATGGCAGAGGTGGTGACTGGACAAGCGCAGCCTGGCACACATGGGCAGCACTGGGAGGGCATGCACCCTGGTTGGCTCCTGAGGACCGGTCTGAGAGGCACATAAAACAATTTGGGCATTCTGCGCCAATGTATAGCATTGAGTGTTGCAATTGTTGTAACATATGGTGGCACTGCCTGCAAGCTGTGTCACAGGGGGGATGACATGCAAGTCGAGTAGTGATTGTATAGGTGGCTGGCAGGGTCAACGTGTAAATGAGTTTCACCTTGCAGTAGCTCAAGCATGGGGCGCCCCAGTTGCTGATCATGCCTTGTGTTTCAACCTGCGCTGTATGCAACGCTCCAACAACTTCCTGCAGCAAGAAGATCATCCTGACAATGCCTGAGAAAGGGTCCACAAGACATGGCAGTGCAGAGGTTGAGATGCCGCCCATGCTGAACACGCTGATGTAGTGAGTAGGCAGACAATGTTATCCTCAGTTCAGAGGCGCATTAAACGTCGCAGAAGCATTGTCTGCAAAGTGCTGCTGAGCCATCAGAGCAACACCTTGGCACGGATGCGAGGTACGAGCCTTCTTGCAACGATCATCCTCGCTCCGATCCTTGCTGCAGGACACACTTGCAGTCAGCAGCAGGCAGCGCCCGCGTAAATACAACGGTGTGCTATTGCACACCTTTTGGGAGCCTGCTTTGCGAAGTGTACTGCTCGCGAAGCTTCGGTGACGCAGACTTATTTTTGCCACGAATCTCCTTCTACTACGTTGCACTGTTTATCGCAGTAGGGAGTGCAGTCTTATATGCGGTGTGTAAACGTGCTGCCTTTCGCAAATATTGTGCCTTGTTGATCAGAGCCGGACCCAACCTTCGGTGACTCGCAAACAGTGCGCTGACCTTCTCGAAGCTACGCGCTTCTTGCCCCACGGTCCTGATTCAGTTCGATGTGCGCGCAGCTGCCACTCTGATTGCCACTCTGGCTTCAGTCCGGACCAATGACTCAACCCGATCCGGTATGACTGACCAATGACTCACTACGCCAAACACATACAAAAAAATGTGTAAGAGATGTCAGCCCAGATGTCAGCCTTCAACTTTGAGCTGCAGCGACCTGGGACTTGCTATATACTGTGAATATTTGTGTATATGATAGAAACATGCATACTCGTCTTGACTGCAGCACCTTGAGATTGTACTACAGAAATGAGGAAGGTAACATTGAAACAACATGAGAAGCTGAGAAGCGTTGAAACATGTTATAGGACATGAAATAGGATGGGCATTGGGATGCAAGCTGCACTGCTTCTCATCTTGCATCACGCATGTTATTTGAACAGGCAAGATTGCGACTTGGCAAAACGGTATAAGTGGCTCCAGCACTTGCGCACCATTTGTACAAGCATCCGGTGCACACCAGATAAGGCTGCTCTCTCCTCATGCAGCCTGCAACCAATGTACTCTGATTGCACTCCCATTGAATTCAGCAGCGCAGTCATTTGGCAGAGGTGTTGAGTGATAAGCAGGGATAGACCAGGATGAGTGCATGACTGCATACGCCGACCAGTTATCTGTGTCTTCACAAGACCAGCAGTACACTATTGTCATCTTCAGGTAACTGACCTGCCTCAGCAAGCTGCATTTGCCAGAGGATCCTCCAGAGCTCTTGCGCTGTGCTGCAGCATGAGCAAGTCAATTCAACGCTCAGAGGTACCATGGCTTCTGTGCAATTATTCACAATCCCGCAGAGTGTGCCCGCTGCATGCACAACAGACAAGACATAGCAGAAGAAGGGGTTGTGCATATGCTCCTCTAGTGCAAATGATGCCTGTTGATGGTGCACTGCGTTCTGACACTGGACATCCTTACCTAGAGTAAATGCTACCTTGTGCCAAAGCCGAGCGGTGTCTGAGCTTGCACAATCACGGACAGATGCGCTGTCTCTGCATGGCACGCCAACACCACATGAGCCCTGCCTGCGCATGAAAGCAGTCTGTGACAGCATGCACAGATTGCTTTTGATGTCCACTGTTCTGAAAGGCAGGCTAGTCTCCTTTTCAAACAAACCACTGTGTATTTATGAGCACAAAAGCTGCATCTGGACTGATCACACACAATGGTTATGCACCTGAACGCAAGACAACATGTTGAGGAGACAGAGCCCACAACAAGTCTTCACACAACACAATCATATATGCAGCAGGTGTGTCATGCTGCAATGTGGTGCCTGTGCCACCTGGTGGATGCAGACACATGTGCTCCAGGCTGAGCGAGAAGGGAAGGCTGACCTTTGGCTGATGCAAAAGGCAAGCTGCCAGAGGCAGTACGAGTTGGTGGTGGAGAAGCAACTCAGTGTGGTGAAGAAGCAGCGAGCAAGTCTCACCAGAGGTCTGACAAGGCATGGGGAGATCCTGTCGACACACGCCCTCTGCCACACGCACTCTTGATCACCTTCACACAGCCTGTTTGCTCAAAAGGCTATATGTTCCCCCATAGAGACACATGTGCTCAAGTGGTACTCATCGTTGCCATCTGAAGATGAGGCAACAGTGTGGTCAGCCACCACAAGTAAAGCCCATGGGGGCAGTGCCTGCTCTCAACACACCAACGACACGTTTGCAATTGATCAGTATTACGGCTTGTACAGTCAGTCACACAAACAGGAATGTGCGCTCTGTGCTCAAGTGCAGCCTTGTTGATGCATGAATACACAACTTAATGACTCAAGTACCAGATACTTCAACCTGCACTGCAGAGTGTTAGCACTGAAACGGCAGGTCAAGAAAGCTAAGTTTTACTCTTGCTAAGTTTAGACAGTCTGTTTTCTTGCAGTTAGGCAAGAGTAACGCTCAAAGGGTGAAGCAGAGATGACAAGTTGTGCACTCCAAGAGACACATAGCCGTGATTCACACTGACACACAGACAGCCTTTTTCCACAAACATAATGAAGCACAGCGGACCAACAACCTTCATGACTGTGCTACTTACCAGCTGCTATTAAAGCTGTGTTGCTCTCATCAGCACCACAGCCTGTGTAAGCTTCCACACATTCTGCTCACAGCCACACAATCTGTTGTGCATTCTGAGAGTCATTGTAGCTGTCAATGCATGTTTGAAGACAGCTAGAACAAACTCAAACACACATGCTGGCCTAAGCAGCCAACAACACTGTTGATGGCACGGAGTAGAGTAAATGACAAACCATCAAGGGGTCTGCAAAATTCTACAAGGTGTGGCGCCTTGAGTCTAGACCGGCTATGGCAGGACCAATATGCAAGTGCCCTCATGGGCTGCAGCAAGCGGACTGGTGAGCCAAGCTGCATGAGCAATCGCCTGACATCATGAACGCAGCTTACAAGACAGTTTGTTGACTGTGGTGCCATGCCATGCAAGGTGACAGCTGCAGCCTTCTGCAGCCAAGCCGTCTTTGCAACTGCAAATGTGAGGCACAACACTATGTGACATAAGTATGGTACCTGAGTTTGCCTAATACCCACATGACACACGATCATCATGACGGACAAAGCCTTATTGCATGAAGCTGTGATGACAGGGCGCAGGAGACACCCGATGAGCCAGAAGCATACAGGAAGGCATCAAATTGCTCATCACCTTCACACACCTTAGGCAGCATGCTACCCTCCCTCTAGCGCGCATGTCAGACATGGAAACCCGTGCACAGCATGATACACCTGCCAGGACCACGCCTGAGCCAGGCATCAAGCTGCCCTGTTGTCAGGTGCATGCATGCCCATGCTGGCCTCACCCCTCAACACCACTGTCACCTGCATCAAGCACAAACTCACAATTCTGCAAGGGTGCCCTTGGGCAGGTCTTCCAGCCTGCTCTCTGCAATAGCAGGGTCAGGAGTAAGGTGCAACTGTCATTAGTCACGTGGATGGCGACTGGAAAGCACCAGCAAGTCAAGTGTGTAAGAGCACTAAGCTGTGTTGCAGCAACTGCTATGGAAGGTTGCAGCTACATTTTTCATGCCGAGCCAATTAAGAAGCTGCAGCAAAAAAGACACAGGGTTGGCTGACATTGCAACCTTGTCACAGATGCACACGGCACTAAAGTAGTATGTTCAAAGCTGAAGCCATACCAGCAGAGTCTGTGGTAACAAAGGCATAGAAGACTCTCCAGCCAGCCTCTGAACCGTGCTTCAAGTTTCTCAAAGGACAGCTTCGTAACCCAAACCGCATGCTGCTCTTCCTCAGGTGCTTAGGCCACGCTCTGAAGTCGCTGCGCAGCATGAGACAATGAATTGTCAACTCACAAGCACTTTCAACCCATGCATCAACCGACACTTGCATGCTGCTAGCTTTAAAAACTCAGTTAAGTAGAGAGGCAAGCTGACTATAAAGGTTCTTGTGCCATTTCTGCCTTTGGCATGTGTCAATGTGTAGTGTTGGCATATAGACTGCACGGGAACATGAATTGCAGACATCAGCAGCCTGGTTCGACTGCCACATTCCGTTTAGCTCACCGTCTGCCCTAAAGACTTGAGCAAAATCTTGATCAGACAGAGTGGCAAGGGCTGCCAGGTGGTCCTCTGCCTTGAAGTCTGCTTGCTCATTTGCAATGCTGGACAGGACCCGCCATCTGGGAGCCAGCCTGTCAGGCAGAGATGCAAGCAGCAGCTCCTGGTGGGCAGCAATGGTCTCAACAGACAGCTTCACTTGCTGACTTAAAAACTCCCAACGTCGTTTCCAATGGCGAGTGAAAGCTGAGTCAAACACCATGCTAGGGTTGCTGGCTGGTGAACTGAATCTGTTGGAGAACTGAGCGTTTGAGCCGCTGGAGACATAACTAAGACGGCTTGATGTCATCATGGAGGTGGGTGCCTCAATGGCACCAGTCTGATACACGAATCACACTCGTGGGCCAAGGTGGCCGCTGACCGAGCAACCCAGCAGCTTGGGTCTAGCAGCTATGTCGTCCAAGGTCAGACCTAGCAAACATGTGAGGAACTGCAGCTTCTCAACATTTGAGTCAGAGGTCCATTTTGAACCCAGTAGAGCTGGATGCTTGGTGCACATTGCCCAGACTTGGGTCTGAGAAAAGCCTGTGCCTTTCATTGCCTGAACGTTGCGGGCAATCGTGAAAGGCTCTGAATTCAAGATGTTTGGTAAGGCACTGAGCTTTTTGTTGAGCTGTTCACTGTCCCAACCTAGCTGCTCTTGAAGCTTTGCTGCTCTGGCTTGCATCACAGGCTCTGGAGTCGAAAACACACCCATCGTAATTGCTGTCCTGGTTACATGGGTCCCAGTGGCATACATCTGGCAGAAAAATGCCACTCGCTGACCAAGTTTGGCTGGACTCTGAAGGAACAACCTATCATTAGCGGCCATGATAATCTGTCTCAAGCTGTCTGATCCCATCGGCATGCCCAGCGTTTCGCTTACAGTGTGAAGTGTTCCAAGAACATGTTTTGTTCCGGAAGCAAGAGCTATGGAGTGCTTGTGGAGAAGGGTACACATTTGTTCATCTGAGAAGGCAGCTGCTTGCTGGAGAGCCTCAAAAGTGCTCTGCACTGCCCTGATCTCCCTTGTAATGACTATTGGTGCCTTCTGTTGTACCCTTGCGGCGTCCACTCCCTTTGACTCCAGCCAACAGTACACCTCGTTGCGCTCCTTGGGCGTGCACACCAGCAAGCGCTGCACTTCCTGAAGCTGCTGAGACAGCTGCTGACTGCCCAGCTCCTGCAGCCACAATTGGAGGGCAGGCCGCAGCTTGGTCTCCACGTCCCAGTATAGGTATGTCTTGTACTGCTTTAAAACCTTTTGGGTGACCTCAGCAGATATGCCTGCCTTGGTAAACTCTGCCTGAACAGCAGCAGCTTTGCCAGCAGAAGCTGACTTGGCATCTGATGCAATGAGCTGGCGGCACACTGTGTTCCACAGCTGCTGCTTTGACAAGTTGCTGTGACCATGACAGAGGTGGTGACTGGGCAATTGCAGCCTGGCGCACATGGGCAGGATTGGTGCAGCATGCACCCTGCTTGGCTCTTGAGGGCTACCCTGAGAGGCACACAAATCAGTGTGAGAATTCTATGCCAATGCATAGCGAAAGACAGTTGAATCTGCTGCCGTAATATCAAGCATTGCAACCTATTGGCACTGCCTGCAAGCTGTGTTGTGATGTGGGTGACATGCAAGCCAATTAGTGCAATGTGTAGAGTAGCTGGCAGGGAAGATGTCTGTATTTTACCTTGCATCGAGTAAAGCATGGGGCGCCCTGGCTGCTGATCATGCTGCTTCTTCCAACAGGAACTGTATCCAATGCTCCAATGACTTCCTGCAGCAAGACAACCATTCCGATGACTTTGACAGAGATGTGGCAATGCAGAGATTTGGATGCTGTGACCAATGCTGAACCCGCTCATGTAGTGATTTTGCAAAAGCGGCAATGCTGAATTGAGAGACGCACGCACAGCAGAAGCGTTGTTACGCCTTCCCTGCTAAGCTATCAGAGTATCACCTTGGCAAGGTTGCGAGATGCGAGCCTTCTTGCAAAGATCATCCTGATCCTGTTCCTTGCTGCAGGGCGCATGTACAATAAGCTGAAGGCATCACACACGCAGTTATGACAGTTTGCTGTTGCATACCTTTGAGGGGCCTGTCTTGTGGTATGTACTGCTGGCGAAGCTTTGGGAGCGCAGGCTTATTGTTGCCGCAAAGCTTCTCCTACTGCGCTGCAATTTTCATGATGGAAATGTAAGTACGATCGTCTAGAAGGTGTGTAAACGTGCTGCCACTTGCAGTAGTGTGCCTTGTCGATCAGAGCTGGACCCAAGCTTTGCTGACTCGCAAACAACGCCGCAACCTTTCTGAAGCCATGGATTGCTTACCCCGCGGTCCTGCTGCAGCTCAATGCGCGCGCAGCTGACAAGTATAGCCACTCACCGTGAGTGACTCACGCTTTCTGGGCAGTGACTCATTCTGAATCCGATACGACTGACGCATGACCACTGAGGTCTTGCAGCCCCCAGTGTCGCAATTTGCTATGACAGCAAGCAGACCACATGCGGGTTTCAGCTGTAAAAGGCGACTCCCTTCAAATCTGAGCCGCAGTTCTGACCTTAACCTGGGGCCCGCCCCGTCATAACACTTGACACTTTTGTTCGTGCGTAAACATGCATATGCGCACATGCATCCCACCGTCGCAGCACCAGGTACCTTGCATTCGCGAAGAGGAAGGTGGCACTAACAAGGAATGAGCAACAGCATTCCCTTTGTACCAAGCTACGTGATGTGCGTTAGGTTGCAAGTCACACTCATTTCCACCCTGCATCATGCATGCCACTGCAACTAGACTGAAATTTCAGAAAGTAGCACAAGAGACTCCCCCAATTGCACCTTCAAGGGCATACTATGTGATGCTGATCACTTCACATATAGCCTGCAAGGCACATGAGAAGCATGTTTAGCAGACTGAGCAGCACATTCACATGGCTAAAAGTTGAGCGACAAGCAGGCACATTCTCAAAAGAGGATATCACACGCCATCGATATCTGACATTGGCAAACCACATCCGCTTTCACCTGTCTGGCTTCTATGTCATGCAGGAGAGCAGCCACTTACAGACCAGACATGCCATTATCAACCGTCGTCAAGCACTATGACACTGTGGCCTACAAGGCAGTCCAATGTGGTGTCCGACCTGAGGGAATGTCTGAGGAGATGACCTGTCAACGCGTTGATCAGGTGGTTGCCAGCCCGGTGTAGACCGGCCGGCTTGAGTCCCCTGCAAGGAAGAAGTGAAAGTATAATTGTAAACATCATGGCATGACTCCCCACAGGCACTCCATGCAATATTGGCAAATAGATGCGCACTAGACAGCACTGAGACTTTTGTCAACATCACATCTGCATTGATGCATTGCAACACAATGGTGGATGTACACAATGGTGGATGTACACCATGCTTGACATACACGTCTTGAACACAAGCTGCTTACCAACAAACAATGGCAGCGGGAGGTGTCAGAAGAAGGGGCTGGCATGGCTCCATGGACTGTCACCCCCTCCCACTGTAGCCTGGGCATCATCAGCAAATCTTGGGGGAATCAGACTGAAGGGCTGGACTAAGTGCCCTACAGGAACTGCCCTCCTGCCACAACACTGTGTCTTGATAGTTGGTGTGGCAGTCAAAGCAGGCTTGAAGACACAGTGCATTCATTACGTTGTCATGCTGCTTCAAGGGCGCACACTTGACTTTGAGATTGAGCTTCAAGTCAACATCAATGCAGCATCGTTATGCAGCTCGTCTTGTGCCAAACGTGCGTGTTTACACACCAGCAGCAGGGATTTATGTGGTGCAAACATATGAAACAGAAAAAGCATTCAACATATGTCTACATGTGGCCTGCTTACCAACACATCATGGGAACAAGAAAAGCCAGAAATGAAGGGTGAGCTGGCCATCAGGACCACGCCTTAGCCATGCATCAAGCTGCCCAGTTGTCCCCTGCGGGCACGCACGTGCTGGCCTCACCACTTGACATCACTGTCACCTGAATCATGCATGGATTAAGAAAAAAGGCTGCACAAGTGCCTGTGGGCAGGTCTGTCATCCTGTCCTCTGCAAAAGCAGGTCCAAGAGCAAGATGCAACTGTCTTTAGTCACATGACAGGCCACTGGAAAGCACCAGCAAGCCAAGTCTATAAGAGCGCTGTGCTGTGCTGCAGTGACTGCCATGCAAGGTTGCAGCTACAGCATTCTCGTTGAGCCACTTGAGGAGCTGCAACAACATGTCACAGAGTTGCTTGGCACTACAACCTTGTCACAGATGCACACCATACTGAAAGTAGTGTGTTCACGGCTGGAGCCTTACCAGCAGAGTCCATTGTAACATAAGGTGTAAAGGACTTCCCAACCGGTATCTGAACCAGTGCTTAACTTGCCCAGCACACACCTGAACCGCACGGCCGGCATGCTACCTTCCTCAAGCGCTCAGGCCACACTCTCAAGTCCCTGCATGGCACAACACCACTGTCAACTTATGACAGCATCTTTGTGGCATGTAAGTTGCTACATGCTTGCATGCTACTAAAGTAATACGCACAGTGCAAAAGATCAAGCAGACTGTTGTGACTCGAGTTATAGCTGTTTTTGACACATGTGAATGTGTAATGATGACTCACAGACTACTTTCTTGAGCAGGAACAGGAAGCACAGAAAACAGCAGCCTTGCTGAGGTGCCAAATTCCATGTAGCTCACTATCTGCGTGGAAGGCTTGAGCAAAGTCTTGGTCAGACAGGTTGGCCAGGGCTGTGAGGTGGTCTTCTGCCTTGAAGTCTGCTTGCTCACTTGCTAACCTGGACAAGAGCTGCCATCTGGGAGCCAGCCTGCCAGGCAGATTTGTGAGCAGCAGATCCTGGTGGGCAGCAATGGTCTCAACGGACAGCTTCATGTGTTGTCTCAAAAACTCCCAGCGTTGTTTCCAATGGTCAATGAAGGCTGAGTCAAACACCATGCTAGGGTTGCTGGGTGGTGAGCTGAATTTAATGGAAAACCGAGCTCTTGAGCAACCAGAGACATAACTGAAACACTCTGATGTCATCACAGTGTTGGGTGCCCTAATAGCACCAATCTGATGCATGAACCATACTCGTGGGCCAAGGAAGCCGTTGACCGAATAGGTCAGCAATTGAGGTTTGGCAGCTATGTCATCAAGTCTCAGGCCTAGCAGACATGTGAGGAATTGTAGCTTCTCAACATTCGTGTCGGAGGTCCATTTCGAACCCAGCAAAGCTGGCTGCCGGGTGCACATTGCCCAGACTTGGGTCTGAGAAAAGCCTGCAACTTGCATTGCCTGAACATTACGGGCAATTGTGGAAGGCTCACAACTCAGGATGTTTGGTTGAGCACTGAGCCTCTGCTTCAGCTGTTCACTGTTCCAGCCTAGCTGCTCTACTTTGCATCACAGCCTCTGGAGTTGTGAACACACCCCTTGAGAGCGCAGTCCTGGCTACATGGGTCCCAGTGGCATACATCTGGCAGAAGAATGTCACACGCTGGTGAAGAGTGACTGGACTCATACAAAACAGCCTGTCATGAGCAGCTATGATAAACGCTCTGAAGTTGTCTGATGTCGTTGGCATGCCCAACAGCGTGCCAACAGCGTGAAGCGTGCCAACCACACGTTCTGGTCCAGCTTCAAGAGCTACAGAATGCTTGTGGAGAAGGGTACACATCTGTTCATCTGACAAGGCAGCTGCTTGCTGGAGAGCCTCAAAGGTGCTCTGCACAGCCCCAATCTCCCTTGTCAAGACCAATGGTGCCTTCTGCTGTATCCTTGCAGCGTTGATACCCTTTGAAACCAGCCAAGAGTACACTCCAATACGCTCCTCGGGCGTGCACAATAGCAGGCTTGGTAGTCTCTGAAGCTGCTGAGACAACTGCTCAGTGCCCAGCTCTTGCAGCCATGACTGCAGGGCAGGCCGCAGCTTGGTGTCCACGTCCCAGTTTAGGTATGTCTTGTATTGCTTGACAACCTTCTGGGCGACCTCAGCGGATATGCCTGCCTTGACAAACTCTGCCTGAACAGCATCAGCTGTGCCAGCAGGAGCTGACTTGGTAGCTGAAGTGATGAGCTTACGACGCACCGCTTTGCACAAACGCTGGTGTGACAAGTGGCTGTTGCCACAGCAGAGGCGGTGACTGGACAAGGGTAGCTTGGTGCACATGGGCAGCACTGGCAAGTCTCGAGCTCTGGAAGGCTTGTGAGGGGCGGCCTGTCAGGAGCAAACGAAGCATGAGCACAACAATACCATGTGAAGTGAAAGTGGAGCAGAATGCTGCAGGAAGAGCTTGCTGGCGACAGGAGTGCTTTGCCACCCATGTAATGCTAATGCTATGTGTCAACTTGTCAAAGTGCGCAGATTATGTCAAGTACTACCTTGCGGTGCTCGAAGCAAGGGAAGCCATGTCTGCTGACTATACGCTTCTGCTGTGCACAGGCACTTGACAGCCTGCAGAGCAAGACGACGTCGTCGCAGAATTTGGCAAAGGCTTGAGCCCTCTGAAGCATATGCAGTGATCTCACATCCTTTGTTGAAGCCTGCAATTGCTTCTGGTCAGTAACCTTGACTCACTGCGGCCCGTGGAGGTGTAAGCCTGTGATCAGCCGTCCCACTACTGCGGTCTGGTCGATAGGGTGCGTCCAAGACCACCCAGTGCTTGGGGGAGTGTGTCAATAAACTTTGAATACAGGCCTATGCGCTCAGTGCCGGTCTGTTTACTGGAAGACTGCAAGCTGAAAACGCGCACAGCAACAGCACAGGGTGCTCAACAACAACTTTTGGAGCGATGAATACGTGCAACAACTAAAGGACCAACACGCTGAATCAAGTGTTGACGAGTCTGCGGAATGTGAGCCGCGCTGACATGTCCTTTCTGCAAATCGCATGCTGCAGAGGTGACCTATCTTGTCAATGGCAATGACTAATCTGGTACTTATCAGCTGGCAGCAGCTCCAAGACACATCTGGGTTGATTTGTTCCTTCTCTGTAATGTCATGCTGCATCTGTGCGGGCTTGTGTCCTCGCTGGCACCATGATCCACTGACAGAGCGTGTGTCTGATATGATTGTGCATGCATGGGCGTTTTTGGATGATCTGTCTTCCCATTTACCTATTCTGTCATGAGGTGACCTGCATGTCACAGCGTTGGGTAGAAATTAAGCTGACGTGTGCCAGCGCTGGCCCGACTACTTTACAAACACTCTTGTTAGCAGTGAGTGAAGACCCTGTAGGTCCCCTGTCAGGAGTGCGAAGTTGAAAACTTTACACACTTAGTCAAGTTTGATACCGCAAAAACATCGAATCCAAGTGCTTCGAAGTAGTTCAGATTCTGAACTAGTACGCTGCAACACCCCCAAAAGACATGATCGTCTTCACCATCTTAGTAGCAACATGCGCCAGGATCATCCAGTACACATCTGACATGACTGCATCAAAGCATTTGAATCAGCAACAGCAACAGCAGCAGCACAACAACACAGTTGCACTGATGGAACACTTTGTAGCCAAACTCCAGCATGACATGATGACGCCAAGCAACACTGTGCTGAGTGTACACATAAGTGCAAGACTACTGCTGAGACAAGGCTGTGTATTTGCTGAAGCTTTTCACCTATCGGATGACAGTGAGTTCTTTGCTTGCTAGAACGGCCTACCTGGTGAGTGACCAAGAGAGAGCTTGCTGCTGTTTCAGCGGTAGACTTGCGCATTAGCGCAGACGGTGGAGGGGAGGGTGGGGGGGCAGAGATGATACCTCCCTTGTGTGCAAACTGCACCACACTTGGCTCCTATGAACCATCACAAATTCAGTCTTGCAGCACTTCAGAAGATGCACATGAGCCACAACAACAACAGCAATCTTACAGAGCTGCTGTTCCCTGGCAACAGCTGCTATGCATGAGATATATCACCAAAGGCAAAAATTGTTCATAGCCTTTATGGCTTCCACTTGGTTGTCTTGACAATGGCAATGTGGTGTGCAGATTGAGGTCACAACAAGCCTTCACACAATGCAGGTACCATGGTACAATAGCAGATGTGCATGCACTTGCCTACAGGTGGCTGAATCAGGTGCCTGAGCCAGGTTGCCTTCTGGCTGGTTGAGAAGGTAAGGAGGGGGTGCTACCCTCCCTCATGCCTCACAGCCAGACCTTGCACTCCCTGTGTTGCAAGCCGAGATAGCTGCCAATTGATGATGGTACCATGGTGGTACATGTCAATCAAGGTGATACTGATGTGCGTGTCGGTCTAAGAGCGTAAGCACATCATATTTAGGTAAATGCACCTGTATGCATGATGCAAAGTGCTACCGTTCAACCCCTCGGTCAGGACGAAGGATAACACATTCAAGATCAAGCAAAGCTCAACAGTATGTGCAGCCCAAGAGACACACAAAGCAACAAGTTGACACGCATATAGCACATTTGAGTCTTGAACTGTCCAGTCAAGGCACAAACACAGAGACAAATTATACAAGAACACAAATGACAGAAACAGCGGTCTAGATCGAGGAAGTGCAACTTACCGCCTGCCTCAGAAATGCAGCAAAATCTTGATCGAAAAAAGTTGCCAGGGCTGTGAGGTGGTCCTCTGCCTTGAAGTCTGCTTGCTCACTTGCTATCCTGGACAGGAGCTGCCATCTGGGAGCCAGCCTGTCAGGCAGATTTGTGAGCAGCAGATCCTGGTGGGCAGCAATGGTCTCAACAGACAACTTCATGTGCTGTGTCAAAAATTTCCAGCGTTGTTTCCAATGGTCAGTGAAAGCTGAGTCAAACACCATGCTAGAGTTGCTGGGTGGTGAACTGAATCTAGTGGAGAACTGAGCTCTGGAGTAGCCAAAGACATGTCCAAAAAGGCCTGATGTAATCACAGTATTGGGTGCCTCAATGACACCAGTTTGGCACATGAACCACACTCGAGGGCCAAGGTGGCTGCTGACCGAGTAAGCCATCAAGTGAGGCCTTGCAACTATGTCATCTAAGGTCAGATGTAGCAAACTCGTGAGGAACTGCAACTTCTCAACATTTGTGTCAGATGTCCAATGTAGAGCTAGTAGGGCTGGATGCTGGGTGCACATTGCCCATACTTGGGTCTGAGAAAAGCCTACAGCTTGCATTTCCTGGACATTGCGTGCAAGCGTGGCAGGCTCTGCGGTCAAGATACTGGGAAGGGCACTGAGCTTCTGCTTGAGCTGTTCACTGTCCCAGCCCAACTGTTCCTGAAGCTTTGCTGCTCTGGTCTGAATTACAGCCTCTGGAGTCACAAAGACACCTGATGTGAAGGCTGTCCTGCTGACATGGGCCCCAGTGGCATACATTTGGCAGAAAAATGTCACACGCTGACGAAGAGTAGCTGACTTTTGAACGAACAGCCTAGGATGAGCATCTATGATAATCTGTCTGAAGCTGCCCGAATTCATTGGCATGCCCAATGTTGCGCTAACAGCCTGAAGCGTGTCGAGCACATATTCTGGTCTGTGTGCAAGAGCTATAGAGTGTTTGTGGAGAAGGGTACACATCTGTGCGTCTGAGAAGGCCGCTGCTTGCTGAAGAGCCTCGAAGGTGCTCTGCACTGCCCTAATTTTCCGTGTCGTGACTATTGGTGCCTTCTGTAGTACCCTTGCAGCGTTCACTCCCTTTGAAACCAGCCACAAGTAGACCTCATTTGACTCTTCGGGCGTGCACACCAGCAAGTGTGTTACTTTCTGAAGCCGCTGAGACAGCTGCTTACTGCCCAGCTCGTGCAGCCACGACTGCAGGGCAGGTCGCAGTTTGGTCTCCACATCCCAGTTTAGGTAAGGCTTGTATTGCTTCAAAACCTTCTGGGTGACCTCAGCAGATATGCCTGCCTTAGCAAACTCTGCCTGAACAGCATCAGCTTTGCCAGCAGAAGCTGACTTTGCAGCTGATGTCCTGAGCCGGCGGCGCATGGTGTTCCATGGCTGTTGCTTTGACAAGTGGCTGTCACCACAGCAGAGGTGGTGCCAACTGGGCAAAAGCAGATTAGTGCACAAGGGCAGCACTGGGAGGGCATGCACTCTGCTTGACTTGTGAGGGCTTGTCTGCAGCAAACACAAGCAACTTGGGCACTTTATGCCATTGCACATCAGCAACTGTTGCCGCAGTGCCAGTCTTTGCAAAATCTGTCTGCGGTGTAAATGTATTTGTGAAAGGGATGGCAGGCAAGCAAGGTGATGCGGTGTGTAAAGTTGCTGCAAATGAAGTTTGTCTCAATTGTTTGTACCTTGCAGTGACTGAAGCATGAAGCACCCTGGCTGTTGATTTTGTAGTTGGCATCGTGACACCACCAGCATGGGCTGCAGCTGCACATAATGCTTCAATGGTATCCTGCAGCTATAAGAATGTCCAAAAACAAGCTGCAAGCGGGTCTAGAAGATGCAACAATGCATGTAAATTGGAAGCTGTGACCAGTGCTGAACAGAACAGCATAAGCGTTTATACACAGTGTCTGTGCATCATAAAATCGACCTCGCAGCAAGAAGGCAAGGTGCTGGCCTTTTGGCAAAGGTCATCTTCATTACGATATTTGCTGCAGGATAGACATAAGAGAACCAGAAGTCATCAAGTTTGCAAAGTCAAAATTGAAAAGCACACCTTTGATATCTCTGGATGCCTCCTGGTCGGGTTTGTACTGCTCGCGAAGCCTCGGCGAACTTAGCTGATTCTTGCCAGCAGCACCTTACTATTCCGCTACAGTAATCACTACGCAAGTCTGATGAATTACACACCCGCAAGACGTCAACCAGCTATCGAAGGCATGCAGTATACCTTGTCGATAGAAGGACCAATGGTTCGCTGGCTCGAGACCAACAACAGATATTTGGTGAAAACAGGATGCTACTTGTCACATTTCAAATGCAACACGGTGAACGCGGAGCCGAGAAGTAGTGAGAGAGAGAGAAAGGTTACAATGCCAGCAAGTCTGATCACTAGCAGTAGTAGTCACATTTGTATGCATGGCACCTTCCCATTTTGCATGGCACCTTCCCAGTTTGCAACCAAGTGGCCAGGTGTGAGTGGCCTCCATGGTGTGACACTTGCATGCATGCAGACCACTAGCAGTAGTAGTCACATTTGTAAATTTCTTGTTTTACTGTGCTTTGCAAATTTTTGTTAACGTCAAGTGCATGCATCAGTGATGCCTGGTTACAGTGCACTGTACCACGTGGTCCCAAAGTCTGCACAGCTTAAGCAAGCTTCAAGCAAGTTGCTTGATTTGGTATGAAGTGAAAGTATTCAAATATGCTGCTGCTGATACTGTAGTCTGTGTGATGGTTTGAACACACAAGAAAAGAAAAGAAAAGTTTATGCGATTCAGCGATATCGATCATAAGGGCAGCCTCCTAAGGCGGCAGCCCGGAGCTCTTTGAACACACAATTTTAATGAGGTCTGATCCATATACAATATCCAACTATACAACACACAACTGCCAGTCTGCCATGAGTGTAAATCACATATGAGAGCTCTGTGTTCCTCAAAACTCTGGTTGGACTCGGTGTTCTGGCTCTACACTATGAAGACTCAGCTTTCGTAATGTGTCCTTATTTGGTCTTCATGCCTAGCGTCTTCGCTAAACCGTTGCTAGCTAGCTTGTAGGAGAAGTTGAAACTGGCACTTTGTGACCTAGTCAGCAAGACTGCTACGTATACGTCTGCGTTGTCAAAATATGAGACATAGCCTTGGCTGCAAGCCCCAGGTCAATTGCCCGGGCGAGACATGTACAACCATACGTTTAATTTTCAATGCAGCACCTGGGGTCGCCAACAGTGTGCAGAGGGGCCTCTTCTTGCAGAATGTAGCACCTACGCAAAATCACGAAGAGCCTGAGCTTCATATAATGTCATAGGACAGGCATGAATCTGCAAGTCACACTGGCTTTTCATCCTGTGTTTATGCAGACTGCCCAAACAGGCAAGATTGCGATGTTTGCAAGAGGTTTGAGGGGCTGCACCACCGGGCTTTGCAGTGCACATCATTGATGATTATTATAATGTTGTGTACAAGCATGCAGCGCACACCACTTGCATCTGATCACTCCACACTCGAGCGAAGTTTGATACCCAGTTGAAGCAGCGCATTCTGGGAATCCAATCTACCTGTTGTGGCGCAATGCAAAATAGACTTCAGCTTGTGCTAGGGTGCAGCCATGTCTGAAGGTTGCTCCACACAGCAGCTGGACCACCAGCAACCTCAGGGTCCTTGTCAGGGAGAGCCTCAGCTTCTGGCTTACTGATTCCTGACAATATATCAGCCACTTGCTGCACTAGCTGATTCCTCTGGTGGGGCCGCTTGCACTTCTGCCAAGCTTTCAGCAGAGTGTCTGTAGAACATCAGGGATGTCAAGTGAGTGTGCGCCATGCTTGTAGGCATGTGGTTTGGAATCTATACCCATGATGCTGCCTCTAACTAGATGACAGGTTTCAGAGTACAAAAGGTCTGTAGCTTTTCTGGGTTGACAAGGTCACTCCTGTCAAGTGCAGAAACAGATGATTTGACCCTAAGTGTTTTTGGGGACATTTGCATTAGGCAAGTGTGTTCGAAACCCAGTCCGACTGATTCCTGACAGTCAGCAACATCAAGAGACAAAGCCAGTTAGGCAGGCTGGCCGCTCTACATCATGATTCTGTGTAAGCTAAATTTGACACACAGCACATCCTAGAAAACCACATTGCCTCAACACAGTTTGTGTAGAAAATTGCAACATAGCTCTGTTACCTAGCCAATCTAGGAGCAGCATTGGCTGACCTGGGGAGACTTCTTGCGCCTGCAACTGTTGATTCAACTTGTAAAATGCCAGCAGCAGCACAGCGCACGCCTTCAAACTTGCCCCTCCAGATGCCTGCTTGGCCCCCTGTAATGTCTGAACCTGCCCTGACCCCCAGCCAGCCGTCCCATCGCCTCAGGCAGTGCTGTGTGATCTGCTTTGCAACCTGCCTTACTTCTTGTATGAATGGTGCTGCAGCTGCAGCTGATTCTGCAGAGTCTTTATGTGCCATGCTGCTTCTTAAGGGAGTAATGGAGGTTGCTCTTTGTAGACCTGCAAGGATTGAGGCAACCAATCAGTGTCACACACAAGGAGTCG
>JAABUP010003319.1_pt1 | contig 28618 bp, 26 predicted proteins | sample 5559201 | NCBI WGS metagenome assembly JAABUP01 (sample SAMN10711887, study PRJNA513373) | rock metagenome | isolation source: Antarctica rocks | place: Antarctica | reverse complement strand
CCACCTCTCTTTCCTCCCTTGCTCTAGTCCTTCAGTCAAAGATCTTCCTCTGCCTACTTGCCGCGGCAGACGTCTGGTTCCTCCTCGGCCTCCTCTCCTTGCTGCTGCTGAAGCGGAATCTGAAGGACCCAAACGCAGCCACGGTCGGCCGCCGGCGATTCTTCAAGCAAGCGACAATCGGAGTTCTCTGGTTCTCTGTCGGATTGGCGCTAGCGGCGGCCGTCGCGATCACACAAACCGCTGGAGCTCTTCAGTATTCGACGACATCCGTCACGGGGTCATCTGTGATGATGACTGCCGATTTTCTCCTTCAGACTCTTCAGGGGCTCGTGTCCGCCTTCTCTGCTCTTTTCGCATTGGGTGTTTCTTCGATTTTCAAGTCGCAAGATGGAACGGTGCAGTCTGCAGGAGGCGATGTTGAGAAGACAGCTCCGCGTGTGACAGTAGGAGGTGGAGTGCCTCCTCCACCGCCTCCGCCGACCTTTTAGCAACAGCGGGGATGTAAAAGCGTGTTCTAATACAAGAGCGCTACATGATGGCAGGAGAAAAGGTGAGATTGTGAATGGAAACATTCTCTGTACATTTTGTCCTTGCTTGTTCCTGGTTCTGTACTTTTGTCATTGCATTGCTTGTATTTGGTGCATAGTCGGTCATGGTTCGATTCTTTCATCGTAGCTACACAATTCATAAATCAACTGTCAAAAATCTACAGCCTCTCCTCACCACAGCCAGATTGCCGACCCTCAAGAACAAAGTCAACAGCACACCTACTCTCAACGTTCCGGCAATATCAAGAAATGCAAGCACAGGCATAACATTGATCGTCCACGAGTATATCAGATTGACCAGCGTCGGAGCAACAATCCTCACAAAAGCCTACGGAGCACGAACTCACTCATCAGCTCCCCCGCCCTATCACTCCCTACATGTTTTGTAAGCGTCGCCTCCGTGGTCGATAGCCCAATTGCGCCAAAAGCTGTCAGAGCGCTGAAAGTCGTGAAGAGGATGCCGTTGAGTGATATGGCGTAGCAGACGAAACCGACAATGTCGGTCCAGATGGACATGCGGATGAGGGCTCTGTCGAGCCAGTCGGCGCTGGTGCTTCGGGATAGTGGATCATCATGGCGCGCGTTCTTTTGCGATGAAGGCCCGCTTCAGAGTCAGATGAGTAGAGGAAGAAAGGGCGAGGGTGGAGACAGCGGCGCGGTTAGCGTTGGTGACGGACATGAAGAGGTTGTTTTCTATGTTGGTCCACTTGCAAAGAACCTGCTGCTTGTTAGGCCGTTGTGCAACTGTCAGCGTGCATTGAGTCGATTTAAACTTACCTGAGGATACAGAATCAGAATGTCCGCAGTCGCCATAGGTCCACTCCACACAACAAGGTTGATGACTATCAGGATGACGACGTTGTTGCGCAGGTACCCAGCTGTGTTAAGCTATAAAGACCTCAGACTTTAGTTTGAACATTTAGCCCGAAGATATAGTCTGAATCTGAACTGTGACAGTAGGTTTTTTACTAAATCTGAGCTCTGCAAAATTAGGTCTCAGAAAGTACTACTTATGAAATATAGTAAGTAAATTCTTCAGATGTTATACATAAGTTACTAGCTCTTAAATAGGTGTATTATATAGTGGTTTCTTTAAGTTCCTGTGCGGGTTTCAGAAAATGACTAAGCACAAGAACCTTCAGCGCTTGGGACAGGCTACCTGAGCTTGTCACCACTTGGTACCATATCTAATCTGATGTGAAACACACATGAGAATGGTCAATGGGTTGTGAGCCAGGAATCTGAATGCGGAGTGTAGATGTATAAGTAGGCCCTCGAGCAGGTAAGATCGAGAAGAGAATTTACCTCATGATCCAGTGACCATCCTATTTATGGCCTTGGTTGAGATTCTATATATATGCGGACCCTCTATGAACGATATCATTCACCATCCTGTTCCTTATATAGCTCATAGAACAAAAGATACACCTCTTTGTGCATTCCGAGAACATCGCTAGTCCTGCATTCCTTAATCTTCTCATCGCTGATGCGCCACCATCGATCATTCCCTCTCTTCCTCCGCGCGAATCGCAATGCATCGCCAACGCTGTTGTCAGCTTTGAACGTGGATGGCTTGGAAGGCGCTTCGGTTTTCTCCCGTGGAGCAGAAGTCAGCGATGGCTGAGACGTTGGACCGTTTGAGCCTGTAGATGGTCTTGTAGAGGGCAACGAGAGGGACGATAAGGAAGGTGATGACGAGACTGTAGACGGTGACAGAAGCTCCGAAGGTTCGGGACTCGACAGACTGCTATGAGTCTTCGAACTCGAGACAGGTGTTTGGGGACTGGACGCTGCTGAAGAAGCTGCCGGCGTGGAGTATGCGCCGTTGGGATTAAGCACATTGGGCGTCGAGTATGGTGGATAAAGATTCTGTCTTCGAAACGTCTCATAGTGCCCACTATTATGGCTTCCTCTATGTGTAACAACCCCGAGGAGCTTATACTGTCTCCGATCGAGTATCCCACCTAGTGGGAGCTTCTCAGGGAAGGTAACCTTTGCACCGTTCTTAGTGGAGACGCTCCGAGGATCGAATATTGATCGTGACAAGTGTATGGCCATGATCTTTGGAAAGGATGTGATTTGCATATGCTTTGCTATTCGTCGCTTAGGGGCGAGCTTGATATCTGGCAGAATGACTCCTTCAGGCGGTTTCTCCGGATCGTTCTGTATGGACGTCTGAATCTTCTCGATATCACTCTCAATACCAGTTCTATATGTGCCCAAGGATGCTTTAACTAGGTCGTTCGTGCGAATGGCCAGAGCATGCTCTAAACGGCACCGATCGCATTTGAAGTCGTCAATGTACTCCGTCTTGAGTAGACCATCGAGGCAGCTGCTGAGCGTCGTTGAATTCTTTTGTGGTACGTGCAATGTCAATGTAACGAAAGTAGTCGAATTCGGCTTCGTCTTGAAGTGACAGAATTGACATTCAATCTGCGAAACTAGCTTGCCCTCGAAAGGAAATCCATCTTCATGGTCATACGAATGGTCCAGCTCCATGCCCTCCTCCGTAGTAATCAAAACTCCTGGTGACGTTATGCTGTCATCTGACGCATCTACGGGTTGTGCACAACCTTCATTCGCCACGTCGGCAGAAAGCAGTGGAGGTACAATCACAATACTGCCGTCATTAGCCATCGACTGCCTTGACTTCAGCCTTGCTTTTCGCCCAGCGTGGTACTCATCACACAGTCTTTCGGCTACAACTTGCAAAAACTCTTGCGCGTCCTGTTGTTGCCTGCTAATCCGTGTCCGAAACGCATCTTCTAGTACGACCACAAAACCACCGGCGGAAATAGTTTTCTTGTAGATCGGTCTCTCATTTAGGCTGTCCAGTATTCGTTTCAAGGCGAGTGTCACCTGTCCTCTTTGCAGACCCTCCAACTTCCGCTGGTCAATTTTTCTCCCATGCTCGTCCTTCCCAGACCCCGGCAGATATATATCTGGGCCATCAAGCTCCCTTCGATGGAGCTCTCTAATCAAATATGTTCGCAAATCCCCAAGTCCAGCCAATGCTTGCAGCACTGAGTTGACAAAGCAGTCGTTTGCGGGGTTGGAGAGACCGACAATCCCCTTCCTTCGGGTGCCGCTAGATGTATTGGAAGATTCCCCGTCAAGGAAAAACGTGGGACCAAACACGTAAACAAGGGTAGCGGCTGCAAGGGATGCGCCTGCGGCATAAGTGGCTATGGTGAGAGGTCTTTCCGGCATCACGGGAGCGTCAGGCTATCGAAGGGCCATTGATGGGTTCGTAGAGTGTGTTAAAGGCATAGGTACAGCATATCATTCTTCGGAAGTTATTCTCGATCCTCCGAGCTCATCAAGCCATCGTCTTGAGGGGAGTCAAGCGGACTCGCTGAGAGTGTTTGAATTATTTCGTAGTAGCCAGATCACATAGAGGGAATTATGAGTCCTACAAAAAGTAGGATTGATGGTTAGAAGGAAAGTAATGTACTGTGTCATAACGATGAGGGGAAAGATCGATCCGAAGATCTAGTCCCAGCCCTGCGGAACCACGTTCTGCCGTGGGCGGTGAGGAGATCAGCGGCAAGGCTAGCTCAATAGAAGGTGGTCTACCATTGACTTTAGATTTCGTTGCAAGCAGGCCGGAGCTCTCCAGCAGCATAGGACGCGTCAGAAAACGATGGCACTACAATTGGCTTCAATGCGGGCGCGCCTACGTACATCATTCGTACGAAGTCTCTTCTGGACAGGCCGCGAGGCCCAGCAAAACTGTGTTCACCAACAGCAGCGTGGGAAGAAGAAGCTCGCCTGGCTAGCGGCGTCACTCAAGGTCAAGCTTCTAGAGGACGTTCCCAAATATGGTCGTCGAGGTGAACATTGCCCAAGAATGCGAGCCCTCGAGATCCTGACTGATCGAATTGACGGCCACAGGCGCAATAGTGCCCGTCGCGGCAGGTCGGATGCGTAACGACTGGTACCCCAGGCGCAAGGCTGACTACATGACCGATGCACAACTTCGTACTTCAAACATGAGGGACACCCCAGCAGAGAGAGACTTCAATTTTCGGCCCGATCAACGTAGAGGCATGGTCCCTTTAGAAGAAGGGTCCGACAATGGCAGTGTCGTTGACATGCAATCACAGCTTCTTGCAGTACGCTTCTTCTGTTGTTCTTTTCGTCGACTTGATTGTCTTCTGATATCGATTCAAGCCCCAGCGTGCAACCGAATTGATATCAACTCTTCTTCCGCAAATTATTGGCTTCTACCGCGCTCCAATCTCCAGTCCTTCGGCTGAAAAGCCGCATCACGACACATCCACAAGACCCGCGGACCGGGCTGTGGATACTGCTGCTGCAGACCTCGCCGCTGCATCCGAGCCAGCCCTTAAACCTGAGCCAGTGGCTATCTACGGTTCTGTGTCGACACAAGATATTGCCTCTGCCATCAAGGCGGTCTTGGCGTCGGACGGGGAGGGCATCAGAGTTGTGGTGGGAGCGGAAGATGTGACCTTTGTTCAAAGGGCAGAGACCGAAGGAACCGGCGATACGGATCGGGTGAAGTCCCTTGGGGAGTTTGAGGTCTCCATCAATGTCAAAGGAGGAAGTACCGTCACCCGGACAGTCAAAGTTCACGCGCAAGAGTCTGAACATTAGCCCTCCAAGGAAAATATGAAGTTGCTTCACAACGGACCGAGCTCTTATCTAGCTGGATGAAGTCGACAAGAGCTGCGGGTACGATTCTTAGGGCGAACCAAGTGTCAAACGTTTGTATCGATATCACCGCCATATAATACTCAAGTACTGCTCTTAGCATAGACCTGGCTCTTCAAAACATGATTGAACACTACCTTCCAGCGACGAACCATCAATGAGATCGTAAACGTTACTCATGACCCTTAGATCTTAGGAGAATATATGCCCTACTCTTCGGAAAGATTAGACTGAGTTATTCGCTTTACTCCACCGATCTCATGCAAAATGCATTGCGACCAGTTATTGCATCTTCCTGTCGTAGGATTTCGGCAACAATCGGGGGTTGTGTTTCCGGCAGGAGCGTCATACTGCCGGAGCTTTACCCCACCAGAAGCACAAACAATATTTGATCTCGCTGGTCCCCCACCACAGAAAGTCAAACCTTCAGTCATCAACAATCATCTCACCTAACAACATCCTCTCATCTGGAGTACTCCAACACTCTACTTGTCTACGTCTACTGAGTTGGTGAGTCTGTCGTACAACGAGGGCGACTACACTTCTCAACGGGTGAACGGCGCCCCACCTCCGATTCCTTATCACAACTCCATTAGATCTATACTGATACCTGTAACCTTCTAGCAGATTCTAGCACATTACCCTCGAAACATGGCTACGAGTGTTCTCAGCAGAAAGAAGGGTGTCATCGTTGGAGACGATGTACTCAAAGTAAGTCAATTCTCTGTCCACCGATTATGATGGCAGAGCTTGGACGACTTCACATCTGTAAAAAGTGTTGGGTGCCAGAACTGTGCTGACTGCTCGATTTCTATAGCTCTTCAATTATGCTCAGGAAAAGGAATTTGCCATTCCAGCTATAGTGGGAGCTTCTGTGCACTTATACCCATGAACCAGGAAATTAATAAAAGAGTCAGAATGTCACCTCTTCTTCCACGGTCGTGGCAGCACTCGAAGCGGCACGAGATAAGAAAGCACCGATTATCCTCCAGATGTCTCAAGGTGGTGCTGCATACTTTGCTGGAAAGGTGATAAACCATGTATCGTTGCCTGATGATGACATTAACAGTTCAATATAGGGGGTAGCCAATGGAGATCAACAAGCATCAATCGCCGGGGCTGTAGCTGGTGCCCAATACATTCGCGCAATCGCCCCTTCTTACGACATCCCGGTCATCCTCCACACAGACCACTGCGCGAAGAAGCTGCTACCATGGCTGGACGGTATGCTAGATGCGGACGAGAAATATTTCAAAGATCACGGCGAGCCTCTGTTCTCGAGCCACATGATCGATCTCTCAGAGGAAGAGGTTGATTGGAATATCCAAACCACGGCCAAATACCTGAAGCGAGCTGCGCCGATGAAACAGTGGCTAGAGATGGTACGATCAGACAAAACTTTAGGAGACAGAAAGTAGAGCTGACAATGAAACGCGAAGGAAATCGGTATTACCGGAGGTGAAGAGGATGGCGTCAACAACGAAGACGTGGACAACAATTCCCTTTACACCCAGCCAGAGGACATCTACAACATCTACCACACTCTGTCAGCCATCAGCCCATATTTCTCCATCGCTGCCGGCTTCGGTAACGTTCATGGTGTATACAAACCTGGCAACGTAAAGCTCCACCCCGAATTGCTCGGTAAGCATCAGAAGTACGTCAAGGAGAAGATCAACGCCAAAGAAGACAAGCCAGTGTTCTTGGTTTTCCATGGCGGCTCTGGCTCCTCAAAGAAGGAATACAAAGATGCCATTGGCTACGGTGTAATCAAGGTGAACCTGGACACCGATCTCCAATACGCCTATTTGACTGGTATCCGGGATTACGTCTTGAAAAATAAGGACTATATCATGTCACCGGTTGGCAACCCCGACGGTGAGGACAAGCCCAACAAGAAGTACTTCGATCCGCGTGTCTGGGTGCGCGAGGGAGAGAAGACAATGAAGGCGCGTGTCGAGGAAGGTTTGGCGGACTTTAACACAGCTGGCCAGCTATAAAGTCTGCTATCAACCCATAGAGTGAGTCTGGAGGTTGACGCTCTGAAGAGTGGTGTGGAGGCGGAAATAATCAAAGGGTTGTGTTGTAGTAGCGACGCAACTGAGTAGTCGAAAGACAATCAAGAACAACTACAAGGACCGATTGCGCTTTGGATGTCGGCAGCGTTCGATGTACCTGATGTTGACGTGAATCTGTCGTTTCTATGAAGCTTGAAGCCCATGCGAAGAAGCTGAATCTAAGTCTATTAATAACTACGTTCCCATCCTCGGCGTTCTCCAGTACTTAAATCCGTAGAAGTAACGTTATGAGTACCTTGGCAGACGTTTTGGCGGAATGCCCCACGAAATAATGTTCCCAACGTTCCTGCAACCCATCTCTTCATCCGCACATGGTCGTCGTCATTCGTTTGATTTCTAGTACTACCTCTCCCATCGTCTCTTGCGGTCCATACGGCGTTCTTTGTCACTCAATTCGGCGTTAGAAACCACGGAGGGCTCCTGCAAAACTTAACTTACTCGTAGACGCTTCTCTTCTCAACATTACCCTACACCAGTCGGCCACGACAGCCTTACGGGGCTCTGACTTGACTTTCTCCTAAGCGCGGCTTCACTTCGTTATTACAGCAATCTTTCAATGCCCCAGTCAGGTTGACTCTCTTCATTCGAGATCCCCGCAATGGACATCGACAAGCTCAATATGATCTCATCGCGGCAGGAGCAGCAGGCACCGAGCAGCGCAGATCAGTTTCTTAAGCTCGTGCAAAACCCATTTGCCGCTGCTGTAAGTTTATGTGATGGCAATGCACACATGTTCAAGTGCGCTGATTGCGAATGCAGTTTCAAGCAAATGCTTTCTGGGCTTCCCTAGGCACCTCGATCGGCGTAACTATCCTCATTGCCATTCTCTTCTCTCTTCTCCGACCCCACCATTCTGTGGTATACGCGCCAAAGCTCCGACATGCAGACGACAAGCACGCGCCCCCACCTCTCGGCAGAGGAATATTCGCATGGTTCACACCCGTCATCAAGAGCCAAGAAACCCAGCTTGTCGACAAGATCGGTCTCGATGCTACTATATTCCTACGCTTCACAAGAATGTGCCGGAATCTTTTTCTTGTGATGAGCGTCATAGGTTGTGGGGTTATCATTCCAACGAATATTGCGGACAGCGATCACAACATCTCGCACGGGCTTTCGGCGTTTCAGGTAATGACTCCCATGTACATGTTCGGGCAGGCCCTCTGGAGTCATGTAGTGTGTGCCTGGCTTTTCGATATCATCATTGTGCACTTTTTGTGGAGGAATTACAGGGCTGTGACGCGGCTAAGGAGACAATATTTCGAGAGCCCAGAATATCAGATGAGCCTGCATTCGAGAACTTTGATGGTGACCGACATACCTCCGTCTTACAGAACAGATGCAGGCATCCTACGCATCACAGATGAAGCTGAACAGAAGGCCGGGCTGCCTCGCGTAGCCATTGGCCGAAATGTAAAGGAGCTGCCTTTGCTTATCGAGCAACACGACAAACAAGTACGAGAGTTGGAGTCAGTGCTTGCCAAGTATCTCAGGAATCCGGACAAACTTCCTTCGTCACGACCAACTTGTCGACCTCCAAGGCATGACCGCAATTACAGTCAGGGCCAAAGGGTTGACTCTATCGAGTACTCAACCGGCAGAATTCGCGACCTGGAAATCGAGATCAAGGATGTTAGAGAATCTATAGATAAGAGAAACCCCATGCCCTATGGCTTTGCCAGCTACGAGAAGATCGATGAGGCGCATGCAGTTGCATACGCTGCACGGAAAAAGCACCCCCATGGGAGCAAGATCAGACTTGCACCAAGACCGAACGACCTGATCTGGAACAATCTGGCACTTTCGAAGAAGGGTCGTAGCTGGAAACGGTTCATGAACAACTTTTGGGTGGCAGTATTGACCCTCGTCTGGATCGCTCCAAACGCTATGATTGCCATCTTCTTGTCCGATCTTTCTAACCTGGGGTCTGTCTGGCCAGCTTTTCAGACCCAGTTGAATGCTCACCCAATTACGTGGTCTGCCGTACAAGGTATAGCTTCTCCGGCAATTCTATCGTTGGTCTACCTCATCCTACCGATCATCTTTCGCCGTCTGTCGATCCGCGCTGGTGATACAACGAAGACCTCTAGAGAGAAGCACGTGACACACAAGCTCTACGCATTTTTCGTCTTCAACAATCTAATCGTCTTCTCTGCTTTCTCAGCGGTCTGGAAGTTTGTTGCCCAGGTCGTTGAAGTAAGGCAGGGCAACGAAGGTGTCTGGGCTGCCATCAATAAAGGAGAATTCTTCATCAAGATGATGATTGCTCTCTGCACGGTGTCACCCTTCTGGGTAACTTGGCTGTTACAACGAAATTTGGGAGCTGCGGCAGATCTGTCCCAGATAGTCAATCTGACCTGGATATGGTTCGCCCGTACTTTCATGAGTCCAACACCCAGGCAAGCTATTGAGTGGACTGCTCCGCCACCGTTCGATTATGCTACCTACTACAACTACTTCCTCTTCTACGCAACTGTGGCTCTCTGTTTTGCAACCCTTCAACCGATCGTACTCCCCGTCACCGCGCTATACTTCACAGTCGATGCCTGGTTAAAGAAATACCTTCTTCTATATGTGTTCATCACGAAGACAGAGTCCGGTGGTCAATTCTGGCGCATTCTATACAACAGACTTATCTTTGCAGCTATTCTGGCTAATGTTATCGTCGCTCTTATCGTCAAAGCAAGAGGTACTTGGACCCAAATCATTGCTATGGCTCCTCTCCCTTGTTTGATGCTTGGATTCAAGTGGTACTGCAGCAAAGCCTTTGACGACCAATGTAAGTATTACACCAAAGCTACGAGGAAAGATCTGGAGGCTCTAGCTGGACCCGGAAAGCAGAGCCGTCGCAATGACCGTCTTGGAACACGCTTCGGTCACCCCGCACTTTATAAACCGTTGATCACACCAATGGTCCATGCTAAAGCTCGAGGTGTCCTTGCTCAAGTCTATCGAGGTAGAATAGAGTCCGATGGTGCTTCAGTGGCCGGCTATTCTGACATTGTCATGGAATCCATGTCAAGGGGTGAAGCGGGGAAGGCTGCTAAATTCGCGTTGAACGCACCTTTCGAGGTTGTCCCGGAGAACAGGCTCGACTTCGCCTACTATAAGAATAGGAACGAGTTTGGAGAGGAGCATGGTGGAGGCGAGATATATGGTCGGCCTATAGATTTAGTGTCGGAACGATCACAAACTCCTCAAAGTTTTGCTGGAGGTTACGATTCTCATAGTTCTTCGCGGGCTCAGTCTCCTGCGCCAGACTATGGCAGGCGGATTGAAAGATCGGATGAGAGTGGCACGACCTACCCCGCAGATTACCATCATCCCGCTTATCGAGATCCGGGTTATGGGGATCTTGGAGATCACGGGCTCAGGGGAGGGATGTACACGCACACTAACGAGAGCGAGAGTAGGTTGCTAGCCGGAGCGCAGGCTATGCCGGTCACGACGCCAGGAGAGCAGATGAGGATAGACCGGTGGAGGACAGGAGGTTCTGGCTGGGGAAATGATCCGCAAGGGGAAGATCCCGTGTCATACGATTACTTTCGGAGAGGCAGGACTTGATTCGGTATGGCGATATCCTTTCACTGAGGTGGTAAGCGGTCGGATTGCATCAAAAGGCAAGCATTAGGTGGCGTATGAAAATGGGTTGGTGTACTTGGAAAACGTCGTGCCAAGTGGGATAGTTATGTTCTCAGCACGAACTGTAATGACCTAGAAAACCCTAATCTCAGAAGAGCACAAATTGTCAGGAAGACTGGTCCTTTGTCCACTGGTGGAGTTCATCTTGCTGCGTTGTGAACGGCATTCATAAACGACCTAGAACTATATATACACCGCGCTTATTCAGTGCCATGAGGCCATGGTGGCCGGCATCACGGTATGACGGTGGCAAACCCGTAACAGAAACGCATTGGAATTCTATAAGGGCAAAGTTGAAAGAGCTGCTAACATCATCAACTTACGAGAAAGCTGCGTTCCAGATCAGCCTCCATTGATATTGTGGACTGTTGTGTACTGGGTAATTGAGCAATATTCAGTTGAAGGCCTACTAGCTATAATTTTCCTCGCCTCGTGTGTTTGGCGTACTCCATGAACATGGATCATATGAACACCCTGAGTATGTAGACTCGGAACCTAGGCATTGAAAAGCATATGATCCATTGGATTCATTGTTATAGATCTTTATGACATGTGGTCATGAGGTTCTCCACATAAATGGGTGGTTGTACTTCGTACTCATCCATTGACATCGACAACGATTTACTACCTGGATCCATATACTGGGTTAAGTGGGAAACAGATTGCAGCATTTGTGAATATGAACGAGCTGGTATGGGTATCATCATGTACCCACCATCCCAGGCATGCCCTCCATACCTCCCACGTCCCGCCAAAACCGTTCAAAGTCTACACCTTGAGACTCAAACAGTTCTTTGGCTTTCGCCATTGCTGTAGCTTGCCTTTCCGGAGTGAAGCCACCTGGCTGTGTGCTCTCATACTGGATAATCTCGATCCACCTAAAGAATAGGTTCTCCTTTCCCATCGCGGTCAAACGATCTTTGAAAGCGACTATCTTCTGCCTTCCCGCCTCATTACTTCCTGCGTCGAGCTTGTGTACCGGCCAGACCAGCCACCCATTATGCTCCGAGTATACGATCACGGTCTTCTGGAAGTTCTCCAACGAAGCTTTCCCGCTTATCACGAGCTGATGTGCAGTGATCATGCCAGCGAAGCCAAGATCCCAACTCTTGTCCATCATCAAGTATCCCGTTTTTGCCTGCACCCAAGCAGGATCTATGGCAGGCATAATTCTCTCCTGGAAGATATTCCCCCCTTCGCCTTTCTGTTCTTCCAACCAGTCCGGCGGTAGACTCTTGTCCCATTTCCGGGAGACTCGCACGACTATCTCCTTATCCTGGAACCCGACTGTCCTCCGCCATGAAATTGGGTTGGCGGGTGATGCTAAGAAGAAGTTGAGGGGCCAAGGTAGAATGAAGCGGAACAGCGCCCAATCAGAAAGGAACATCAGCGCTCTTTTAGCTATGATCCATAGTAATGGCACCCAGTCGGTGTTACTTATATCCACCTTTGCCTGGTTACTATAGCCTAGGGTGACCAACATGATTGCCACGTATGCTGGTATTGCCAAATACGCGCGCCATGCGAGAAGGAGGGCGATGACGACGTTCATGAGGATGGGAACGGAGAAAACGCGGCGCTTGAAAGTCCATGGGTGGCTGTCGACGTGGGTGATGTAGATGTGAGACTTGTCTAATGTTTCTAGGAAAGGCTGAAGGATCTTGGGAGGAAGAGAGAAAGGAGCCGGTGGACTTGATGTCGTTGGGATTTTGGCGGTTGACGGGCCTTTGACAACTCGCTTTGGTGCTAATTTCGCCATGCTGTTGAAGGCGGTCGAAGTCTTCCCTGCTTCTCAGTGGTGTGGTGCCATTCACCACTAACATGAAGTCTCGGATCGCCCACCGCAACCTTGGTCACTTCAACTCACCGAAGCCAGATTCAGTTTGCAAGGTTACCTAGAAGTAGCGTCAGTACTCGTATCGTCATCCTGAACTCCAATCATTTGCCTCATACATGGCTCAATTATGTGTGATCTGTGGCTGTAGAAAAAGAAACCCTTCAAAAAAGTACTATAGATCTGTTCGGCAGACTCCGCCGCCACAGCTTGTCAGCGAATCTTGACCCCTGAGACAATAAACAAATATCAGAAAGTGTAGTTATCTCAATTTCAACTTCACGGCAGTAACTAGCTGCTCAGATGAGGTAAATATACCCATCTCGGCTCTCATCACAGATACATAGCTAAAATGTTGTGTTGCCCCGAAGTGATATTACCGTATTGGGGTTGGTACGTACGAAGTACCCTAAATTAAAGTAAAGTCTGCTGACGGTCACATTTATTATACATTGAGCTGTTCTGGCTGTGGTTTTCAGAAATGAAGTTGCGTTGATATTTAAGTGTACTGCATTGCTCTTTGATGTTGTAGGTAGGGTTGGTAAGACTACTTTTGAGGGACTCCAGAGATCCGAGACAAATTGTCATTCTTTAATGACAGTCAGGATATCTCAGGTTGTGACCTAGAGTGAAAGAACTGAGATGCGTCTCATTCTTTGGTGATATCCAGCAGCGTTCTGTGACGGCCAAGTGGGTTAATCAAAGCAAATGCCCGTATTTCTATTTCTATGTCTGTGTCAATGTTTGATCACGCATGGAAGCACGTCGAGCATGTAGATAAATCCACGTTTGCTTGCATGATGACCTTGATGAATAGACATGCTGGATTTACTAGTTACGTATGCTGGAAAGACCAAAACGACGTTGATTATCAATACAATCCACCAATCCAAGCCCGTTGTCTTTGATAAGATACTCAAAACCCTGTCCCTCAGACCTCAGACCTCTGAACTAAGCTTACCTACCCTAAGCGCCGTCCAGTCCATTCCCGATAATAGCAGCGAAGCCAGGCTGCATCGGCCAAACCCATTGCGCAGGTATCGAAAGCGCAAATTCCCTTCTAAGTCTTCTTAGACCTAGTCCTGCTCCCAATGCCATTGCCATTAGCCACTGGCTTAGATTTCTTCTCTTTCTTTTCGCCTGCTTTGGTCTCTCCTTTCTTTGGCCTGCCGGGACCCTTCTTCTTCGGCGCGTCGTCTTTCTTCTCTTCTCCCTCGTTCGCTTTCTCGTCTTTCTTCGCGACTTTCTTGGCAGGACGTCCCTTCTTCTTCACCCCGGTATCCTTCTTCGCAGTCTTCTGCTTCTTGGTGGCCGCTTCATCCTCCTTCTCGCCCTCGCCTTCACCCTCACCGTCCTCGTCTCTCTCATGCTTCTCCCCAGTCTTTGGCCCCTCTTCCACCTCCTCACCCTTATCGTCCCCGTCGGCGCCAGCTTCAGCGTGCTTCTCCTCCACTTCCAACTCGCTCGCTCTTTTCGCGACGTCGTTGCCAGGTCGGGTGATGTGGACGGCGGGATTTCCGGGTTCGGCGGACTTTTTGATTGTATTCCCTCGCTTGGATTGGATTGTGACTTCGCCGTGCTCTTTTACTTCTGCGACTGTTCCGGACGGACGACCGCCGGACCATTGCCACGAGACTGTCGGGAGATAAGATGTTAGTCGACGGTGATTACCCGAGTACTTCGTGTATAAAGAAAGTAGTAGAGCGCATTCGAGGCGCGCAAGCAAGCCAATGTGAGAAACAGACGTAAATTGTCTGATGACATATCTGCGCGAAAGGAATAGGGCATAAGACTTACCTTCATCGCCCTTCTCAATCTTCTCGTCGGCCATTGCGGAGGGAGGAAGTGTTGATGGTTTATGCACAAGATTGCGAAAGTGCAATTGACGCGGTCGCAATAGCAGAGCGACTCTGCGCGCGAGTAGTATAATTCTTGCGATGGTGGATACGAGTTGTTGATGCGAGGAATAGTAAGACGGGAGGATGGCAACAGGAGATGTCGTCTGGGAGATTGAGGATGCGCGGACGTACTGTACTGTACAGCGCTAGTCAACCGGCCTAGACCGATTGCAATCAGTGAGAGACGTGTAACTTGACATATACAGTAGCCGGGGGAAATTATGCGACAATTTACTATTCTCTTTGAGTAACATCTCCCGCGACACCTTTCTGGTACAGTACAAGCTCAGCCCTGCTTTCTTCGCAAAGCGATCTACGTTGTAGTAATATTCGCTGAGCGTCTAACATGCAGGTCAATCAGTAGCGAAAGATATCCAAGACTCGCTTTACTTATAGCTTCTCTGAATATGATACATAGAAATCGATCATCTCTGTTAGCTAATAACGACCGGAAGCCTCAAAAATATACGTGCCAGCTAACCCCCTTCAAACTTAGCGACCTCCGATATACATATCGCCTGCCAACGCCGCAAAGGAATATAAAGTTAACCCCTCGCCTTCAACGCGAATCAAGGCTTGCCAATAGCTGCAGGTTTGATAATTCATCAAACGCCAATGGGATCCGCTCAGGACCTTGTGTTGCCATCTCTCCAGCCTGAGCTTGCGCGATCCCCAAATCTGCTGCATAATTCCTCCGTATAAATTCCATTACCAGAGCTCCATCATCGTACCGATCTTGCTGCAACAGCAAGCTGGCTGAGTCGAGGAACAGGTGCACAATGTCCTTGCGTTTCCTCGCGGATGGCGTGAATGATACCTTGGTCGATATGTGTTTGAGGTACCGCAGGGCTGCCTCTGCACTTGGCTTTCCTGGGTGATGTAGCTGCAACTTTGCTTGGTAAAGACTTTCGCTCGACCACATCAACGTGCTTTTGGTGAAACGCTCAAAAAATTCCACATCCAGCTTTGCAGCTCGGGGGTTTTCGGTGAGAACATGTGTGAGATACCGCCCAGTAGGTCCGAGAAACTTGGAGGCCAGACGAGCATGTTCCCTCATCATACTCCCTTGCTGTGCTTCCATCTTTTCCAAGCGTTCTCTCCCGGCAATGTGGAGGAAATGACCCACAGCTGCTCTCACGCCATCTCCATGAGTGCTTTCGGCTTTTACTAGGTGTAGAAGTAGGCCGCCTGCTGACTGGATCGGGGCTGGTGGTAGGCCTTTGGACTCTTCGGTTGACCTTTTGCATTCTAAGTCCCGTAATCTATGCATCCATTTCCACACAACCTCATGTCGCCTCTCTGCGACCAGGTACCGCGTGAGCACTGCCGTAAAACCGTTGTCCCTGAGAAATTCAAGGGATTCTTCCAATCCACTAGACCAAAGCCAGCTCTGTACTTTCGATCCGGCGCCCGACTTCGCCATCTCATGCTTGACCGAAGTCTCCGGTGAGCTTGTCAGTATTTTGCTGAGTGTTTCGAGCGAGTACTTGGCCTTAGTAATGGTAGCTGAGCCCGACGCCACGGTTCCCTCAAACCATGCCATGGGGTCGAACGATGCAGACTGGCCCTCTTCAATATCTCCATGATATATTGGAGATTGAATCAGAAGTGAGGGACGTGGATCCTTTAGGCCGGCAGAGAATAGAGGATTCTTGAGGATTGACTGAAGGTGATGATCTGTGGACCATGATGACGAGGTTGTTGCAGTTGGTGGAGAAATGCTAGGTGATCTAGCCCTGGTCGACTTGCCATGTGAGTTACCCACTGGTTTTCTTCTGATCTTGATATCATCGTCGGCTCGGAAAGATCTATGCTCTCGGTTGAGTTGTTTTCGGAAGGACGAAGTAAGCAACGAGAGAAGTTGCTGCGACTCTCGGGGTGTGAGTGGTAGAGGCGGATGTAGTTTCGAGGTCAATGCCCGAAAGCTTAAAGTAGCGGACGATTTCATCGTGATAACAATCTGTCGTTTACATGGACAACTTCACGCTATCACTCATCGATCTGCATTCCGTGCCTCTGCATAGCCCGGTGAGATATGTGAGATAAACACAGGTTGCTGTTGAATTCAGGTCGGTCAAAGAGGAGAAACAAGGACGGCGGAAGCTTGCCGCGACTCGCCTCACTTCACCTCGCTCGCCTAAAGACACGCCGTTAGCTTCGAAATTGAACACGCGATCGCTAGCAGAAGTTCCCTGCATCTACCTTCACTTTGCTTTATGTACTTTGGTCAATTATTGCCAAAGGTCCCCTCACGTCTTCCTCTCCTCCTTTCTACTCCAAGAATACTTCCCATTCACTTCTTTGCTGTTAAGTCAAGGAGTTGAGAGGTGTTCCGCACGACGAGCTCCCACCATCTCCATTCGTTCTCCTCGAAGACAAGCCCTCGGAAACCCCTTCAAGCGTTAACTAGTCCACCACCAGACCTAAGCTCAATTGAAGCGTTCATCGACTACGATCATCTCTCCACATTTTGATAGCCTCAGCCCATCATAATGTCTGAGTTACAAGCACGACCATCTGCGCCGCGTGGCAGAGGATCAGCTCGCGGTGGACGAGGCGGCTACGGATCCAGAGGTGGACGAGGTGGAAGCAGATATGCGAATGGCGAGAGGGCGGAGAATATACCATCAACCTCACCTGAGGACGAAGGGGAGATTGGGCAGCTGAAAAAGCAATATTCTAGCAAATTGAGCACGATCAAAGAGATGTTCCCGGACTGGACGGACGAGGATATCGTTTTTGCTCTGCAGGAAACAGATGGAGACTTGGAGAGCACCATTGAACGAATCACTGAGGGTATGCCCTTGACCTATTACTCCTCGTGATTTTCAAGTTGGTGCTTGCTTTGTCTGGTCACCTTTCAACCGCTGATCAGGTCTCTACGTCTTAGGTAGCGTTTCTCAATGGGGTGAAGTGAAGAAGAAGAACAAAGATCGCTCTCGATCCAAGGTCAAGGACCCGTCAGCGCCGTTGACTGAATCAGTCAATGTTCCTTCTCGTGGCGGACGCGGTAGAGGGAACTTCGATGGTGGTCGTGGTGGTCGTGGACGTGGCTCAGATCGCGGAAGAGGTGCTGGTCGAGGCGGTCGGGGTGGCTCAGGCCCAAATGGCACCCGTGGTTCCACTACTGAGAAGAGTGCTTCAGATGCAGTCGGTGACGGCTTTGGTAGCTCGACTGCACATACACAAGTCGTCGGTTCATGGGATACTCCACAAACAAAAGCAGAGGACGCGACTGTTGCGAATTGGGAGCAACCTGTGAACAACGACACTATAGCTCCAGAAGGTCAGTGGGGTAATGCAACTGGGTCAGAAGCCACCACTGCAGCATCATCAGAGGCGCAAAAGAGTAGCCTCATTCCCGACGGAACTAGAAGCTGGGCCAGCATGTTTGCAAAACCTGTTCCGGTACCGGCGCCTTCAAAGGCACCTCAGGCATCGTCGACTCAAGACTATCGCGAAGACACGGTTGTCCATCAACCAACAGACCCAGAGCCTTTCAGTGAGCCTGGCCTTCCACCTCCAGGCCCCATTTCTGATCAGACTGTTGTGGAAAAGAGCATGCCTGAGACTCCTGGAATCGTGTCTTCCGAACCAGCGCTCAACGTTACTCCATCGAAGGATGCACTTACAGAGACAAATTTAGAACAAGTGTTGGACACATCTGGGCCCCCACCAACGGCCACTGCGGCAAGCACTATCGAAAGCACACAGGAACCCCGAAGCCTCGCCACTAACGCCACTCAGCTCACTCCTTCGCAACAGCAACCATTGTCGCGCCCACCAATGGGTGGTTATGCTACGAGTGCCTACAAAGCTACCGGAACTCCTGGCCGTAACTCGAGCTTTCAGAGACGTGTCATGGAGCAGCAAGAAGCGGTCGTCATGCCAGGGAACCATGCGGGTGATCGTGCTGCTGTCCAATTCGGGAGTCTTGGCTTAAACGGCACTACGGATGATTTAGATGTGGACGAAGATAGAGAGGAAGCTGAGACGCGGGCTCAGCCACCTCAGCACTCACCGATTGCTCCCAGAGCTGCTCTTCCGCCTGCGCCACAACAGCAATCTTTCCCATCCCAACAACCCATGAGTGAGTCTCTGCCTACTCCGAGGCAAGCACCAGGACTGCCTCCTGCATTGCAGCAGCAACCTGTGACACAGCAATCGCCACAGGCACCTGTAGCCCCGCAGGCAATGGCCCAGCAAACCTCACAAGGTAGTTATCCGTACAACCAATTCGGTCGATATGGCCAGCACACCGGTCAGCAGGAGCCTTCCGTACCAGCTCAGAAATCCTACGATACGTTTAACCAGCAGGTCACTCAACCCTCTGCTCAGCAGAGTCCATATGACGGCTATCCGACTCATCCTCAAGCTCAGGTCCAGCAGCAACAGCAGGCGCAACCACATCTTGGGGGATTTTCCTCCGCTTCCAACGACTACTCCTCCTACTATACTACTGATCAGCAACGTAACGCATATCAAAATTATTACGGATCTTATGGTCAGCAGGCGCAACAGAGTCAACAGGACGCCGGGGCTTCTCAACAGAGAGCAGGAAGTGGCTTTGGCGTTACGTCCGCGGAGATCCCTTCGCAATATCCTACGAGTCAAGCCCAACAGTCCCAATCACGTTATGGACAGGCTGCCGAAGCGCAAACAAGCGGCCACTCCACACCAAACCCGACCATAGCCGGTCAACAGCAGCACCACCAAGTCCAGCAGTCTCAGCACATGCCACAACAGCATCAAGGGCAAGGTACTGGTCCCGGAGGCTACCCTTATGGACATCCCTATTACTCTAGCCCCTACTATGCTGCGTACTTGAACCAGGTAAGTCCTTATCCTCATGGGCGTGATCGTGGCTTGCACGACAACACCCGAAGTTATGAAGATCCTAATCTTACATATCGTGGTCAGTTTGGCTATGGCAACCAAGGCTATGGTGCTCCGTTTGCTGGCAAGAGTGGCATGTATGGACAGCCTCATCAAGGGTATGGAATGTCTCCGCAATCTTCCTACGAGCAATCGTCTTCCCCGGCCAACGTAGGTGGGTTTGGTCAGCATTCTATTCCCGCTAGAGATGGTGCTCTTGGTGCTGGCGGTATTGCTGGTTACGGTCGCTCTGGATCTGCTCAACCAACCGAAAACCAACAGCATTCTGCGAGCAGTGGCGCTTTTGGTGGTATGCCAGATGTATTCGGCCGCTCGCAGTCTGGATACTCTGGTCAGAGCCAGCCTCTTCATCAGCAGCACGGCGGTCAACAAACTGGTGGCGATGAGACCTTGAAGCCGTACGGGGACGTCAAGGGTGCCGGCGGACAAAATCCTTCGCTTGGTCAGCCTGGCCGCCCAGGTTCCGCCATGAACAGCATGCCAGGTCAGCCAGGTCAATCCGGCCTTCCTCCACCACAGTCTCAGCAGAACCAACAAGGTTTCGGGGGATACCCAAGCCACCTTAATCATCAGATGCACGGCCAGCAGAGCTCCCAATATGGTGCGGCTCTTGGCGGTCACGGTGCTCATCATCAAGCTGGCGGTCCGAATCACCAGGCCGGTGGATATGGCAGCTACGGCGCTGGCCAATTCGGAAGCTATTATGGAAGCAGCGGGCGCGGTGGATGGGGTGGAAACTATGGTCACTAGATGGCCGTAACCAGTATGCAGCACTCGTACCTTGTCAGAATCTCTAGCGAAATGTCGACCGCCTCCTAACTGATTTCAATATTTCTGTTTCGAGGATTCCTGATAAAGGACGATAATTCCATGCACGACTGCGTCTGTTCCTGATTTGATCTCTCTTTCATTCATCGGTGTATTAGCTGTGGCTTCTCACTCACGGCTGAGGGAGCCAAGGTTTTCTCAATGGCATCCAAAATTGCCTATAGGGAAATGCGGTTGCTGGTTGTATCAGGAAAACTAAGAAAGCAAGCTTTTTCTGAATCTCCTGTCCGTTAGTTGTGTACATCCTGCAATGACTGGCTTCAGTAGGTAGATTGAATCGAAATCGACTCGATCGCTGTCTAAGTGCCTCATTGACCCTCTATTGCATAACTCTCCGCTTGTCGTTTGATATCAATGTCTGAAATCACTGACATGCCTACAACTGGAGCGGCTTTGTCCGGATGCAACGTTAAAGTGCCAACGCTGAGAAAATGAAGGCCTCTTCCCATCACGTTCAACGACGGATTCATACAGCTTCTGGGTAGCGTAGCGACTCTCCAACACTCAGCAAGCGACTGTGTTCGCTGTTGTTGTCGGGGCATTCTCACGGATGGCCCTGCGAGCAAGGTTCCAACGGTGGGTACATATGTTTCTTCTGCTGTTGTATGTGTCGTGTTCAATTCGAGGACTACTGTTGATATTATTCATCTTCGACGAACGTGCAACCTCGCTAATAATTCGAGATTGATTTGGCTAGTGTGAGAGATCAAGGCTAATTCGGACTTATGGTCTCGCACGAATATAACATGTCATCAGAAGACTTGATGTCAAGATAAACGTGGTATTACTATTGTTGACTACTTATGCCAGCTCTTGCCACCCTCCTTCCTCTTATTCCAAGGATCCTGCGGCATAACCCAGCCCCTAGCCCTCTTAGCATCCCTCTTCTCGCCGACCTGCGGCTCAGGAATCCAGTCATCCTTATCCAAAACATGCTGCCTCGTCATCGCGGCCGGCGCGCCGACATCTAACTTCCAATAGCACTGACCCTGCAGTGGTTGTTCCTTGGCCAGCATGTGCAAATACCACAGGGCCAAACAAGCCGTCAGTCCCTCCTGCGTCTTCATCTCGATGGTGGGCGCCAGTTCGAGGAAGCCGAAGAAGGGGATGCTGTCCGTGCCGGCGCGGACGCAGACGAGTTCGATTTCCGTCATGATGAAGCCGTAGCGGCAGCTGTGCTCGCGCATGTAGCGGTGGAGGTGTGATAGACCTTGGAGATACTCGACTCGGCGATGTGGGGCTTCGTATCGCATGCTGGTGTTCCATCGGTCGAATGACTTGACGATACCGATGACTCGACCTCTGCCGTTGCCGAATATGGTCTTTTCAATGTCGTTTTGGTAGTTCGCTACGAAGTGTGGAGCATCTCGGGATGGATCAGCGCGCATTGACATATATGAAGGCCCTTGCGCGACTTTTAAGGCGGCGTTGACCTTTGTAGCGTAAAAGTCTCTACACATCTCATGCAGTGCGTTTTCCGAATCCGGGTGCAGACGTGCGTTGGCAATGGACACAGCCGGCAAAGCTTGGGCTTTGAGGTCCGCTCTCAATAGCTTGGCGAAATCTGGTATGTCCTCAATCGTGTCGAGATTGAAATCTTCCCATGAACTCAGATTGCGGATGTCCCACCAGAAATGCGTATTGAGTCCTCTGCCTATGTTGACATTCACCTGACGGACTAGGTTTACAGCCGGATTGGGACCAGTCAGATACTCCATCAATGTCGAAGTGGACTCCATCACCGGCGTTCTGGATGAGGCGTCGTCGAATACGGTATACTGGAGTTCCGCTGGTAGGGTATAATACTGCGCTGGTTGAACCAGAACCGGCGCAGGGGGCACAAATGTAGAAGCGCCTGGAACCACGGATGGAGTGTATTGCGCTGGCGATATATAGGCCGGTAAGTGTCGGTATGTGGGGAATCCGAATTTGCCCAGGATCGAATCATCAATGCTTGATGCAGATCCTGACCGAGAGTGAGAGGTAAAACTTTTGTTGGCGTGCGAAGCAGTGAGTGTAATTGGTGAACTCAGAGCTGAGCTGGCTCGAGAGCTAAACATGGAAGTGGCGGAAATGGGAGAAATAAGAGGTATACAATCGGGGGGACTTGTGATGCTACGCTGTGGAGTAGGTCGCGTAGGATAGGGTGTGAAGCCGGGAGGGTTACGCGCGTTAGACAAGGCTTTCCGATGACGTCTAGGTCCTCCTGCTGATAAAGGCTCAACGCTCTGGTCCTGAGGTCTGATCTTTGGTAACAGAAGAGGGCCATGATGCCTGATTGGTGACTTGACGGGTGTTGTCAATTCAATATTTACAGACTCGGGAGATGAGTTGTTCGAACAGGAGTAGAACGACGACCCCGAGGTGTTCCGGCTGTGTGCGCTATCACTGATCAATGGAGGAGGTTCGGAGGCAGGTGGGGTGGCAGGTCTATAATAATAGGGTTCGAGGGACGATAGGGTCTCCGGACTGTATGGCGTTAGCAGCTGCTCGACCAGGGGAGTCAAGGCGTGACTTACGCTGTGGTATTCATGATGACAAGGCAGTTCGCACTGATATATTAAGAGAGACCAGCTCCTCTATGAAAGTCTATATGAACAAAGAGACGCACAAAGGAGATTCGTGACAGTAGAATGCTATGCTTGTTGTATCAAGCAACCATTTTTGATGAGCAAGCTGAGCTCGACATGGCGATGGACCCTATACTTATCCTCCACATCCACCCATTGGTGAGAGCAGTAGGGAAAGCGCAGTTTGTAAGCCATTGCGAGATAATCTCCAGCAAAGATGCTGAAACGTGGAGAAGATGTCCAGAATTGGAAGCGATGGGAACGATCCCGAGGTCAAACGTGGGAATCCGAAACATAGGGCTCTTCTCCTGCCACGAAAGTCGCGCGTCAACACAAGAGTCTGGCCACTTCGCACTATTATTATGCTTGGTGTTCCTCAGGACACGACATGATGCTATTTGGGGCCGTCGGTATCTCGGCGGATCGCTGTCGGTGGTGAAGCGGTCGATAGGGAAAAGGCCCAAGCATCAGGTACCTCGAAGCGGGCGGTAGTATCATCTTGGTTGTACGTCTCACATAACCAACCGCCGATCCAATTTTGGTGAATCAGTGAACTCGGGCGGTTGCGATAGTTTCAAGCAGAGATTACACGTCTCGGTGCGGCGCGTCCAAGTGATTGGAGAGACACGAGCGCTGTGATTGGAGCGAGCTCGGCATTAGCCGCTACACAAACATCTACCGGAAACAAATCGTAAGACTCATACAGACTTCACACCTTTCTATTGGCCACTTCAGACGTGTTTCAGACTGAAGACAATATCGACCGCGTACCTTGGTGTTTTCTCTTAGGTCCCGCCATTCAACCCCCGACAGGGTCACGAGGCATGCCTAAGCTGAAGGGGTACGATTACGAGAGTCAACCATGCTGGCTATCCTAAGTGTCCTTTGCCATGGTCTACTTCTTGAAAGCCAGACTCCTCTCGATACTTGATCCGGTGTCATTTGAGCTGTTCTTCCACATTACGGTTCCACCACTTTACCCAGTCCACGACCTGCTTGCCCTTTCTGGCATCCTCAGCAGCGAATACCATAGCATGGCTCCGAAGCATCTCTTCTAGCGAACATCCAACGTACATTTTCTGCGCCTTGTCTACACTCATGCCTTGATTCTTGACGGCGTCGATCGCATTCACATACTGCATCGTAAGACCATCATCGCCTCCACCATGGCCGCCCCCAGGTTGGTGCGGATGATGCGTCTTGGTCTGTCCAGCCCTAAAGTCATGCACTCGGATAACCTGACTGTCGTATTCGATCTCGCCTTTGGTGCCATATATCCTGCCTCGGCGCTCGCATTGGTTCTCCGTGAAAGCTATCATATGGAGAGTAGCGGTCTTTGCACCCCTGCCCGTAAGCCTAGTTGCCGTGTCTACATTTGCGCTCAACGGTAGTGGATCATCTTCCCAGGTGATCGTCACAAATTGGTCATCGCAGACGTCGTTTCCAGCCTCGTATACACATCGACCGAACCATGGACGGCTATCCACCTCATCAATGGGTGTATCGGCATCGTAGTCTTCACCAAGCCGTCTCATAAGCTCGGCTTCTGCGCCCTGTAGACCATCCTTCTTCATGCAGTCTTCAATCTCTGGAACAACGATCTTGACGGGCCAGCCTGTTATGCCTTGTTGCAAGTGCCGCTCGTTGTATATCTTTTTGGCGCTGTACATACATTCCCTTTCCGCTGGACATGATAAGCAGTTGGTGGCTTCTCCTGCTAGGACAGGCTTTCGAGACTTTTTGAAGTAGTTGAGGGAACCGGCAGAAGACAATAACGATGGCAAATGAGGTGGTCGATCTATACTAGGTGGCGGAGAGCAAAGGAGCCAAAGCAAAAGGTCAATATCATGACATGATTTTGTCAGTAGTGAAGGTGCTGTTGTAGATTCCTTCCGCCAATTTCCCCTATCGGTAATTCAGCCAACTTCAGGGCAAGTCATGGAAGTCCACCTACCTTACGTATGAATGTGAGAAATGCCACCATCCCACAGGCTCAACGTGCTCGATCGAAAGGATATCCCCGATTATATGTTCCTCGAGAAGCAGCCTGCGCAAGAGCATGTTATGAGGACTGTAACGCAAAACGTGTCCTACAGAAAACACTTTCTTCGGCGGACAAGCCGGACCTTCCGGTCGCAGAGATCTGTAAATGTTCAAGCAGCTCTGCAATGTAGTGGCTAGAGGCTTCTCGCTCATGATATGGAGGGTCAGAGAGGCAAGACCAATGATAATTTCTTCATGCATCGTATCCAGCGTACACACGAATACGCCATCAACTCCATCTGGTACATCTTCTCCGCCTTCTGCCCTTTGTCGGCGCTGTTGCTCGTACTCCAGATACTCTCTCCACCCACTAAATTCCTGGCCTTCTGTAGGGCCGTCTTCACCCCAAATGTATTTTCGGCCTAGATCATGACGCTGGAATGTTACCGGCTCCGCTACTGCCACTATGGACCCATTCGTGACATGCTTCACAGCGCGAGCATAGGCGTTACCCCGGGATCCCGCTCCAATGATGAGGAGTCTTGGAGCAGAGGATGAATCCGCAAGTCTGATAAGGCCATCATCTTCTCCTTGTGAGGGCGCCATATGAACCTTGATTTGAGCCGTATCTAAGAAAATCTTGGAAAGCTGCCATGATAATCATTTATTCGTCTACATACTGTAAGCTTAGTGAATAGCGAGGCCCAGACAAATGCTTGGCTAGAAGCTCTCGGTCAGCCTTGTACCGATATTGCTTCGCCGTGCAAGAAAACCCTTATGGCGATGTAGGCTCAAGGATAAAAGTAACTGTTTGATAATAAAGAGGAAGAAGGTTAGCCGAGAGAAGGCGATCCTCCTATCGAAGCTAATTACATAATCGGCCTACAGCGAGTGTCTCTCAGTCTGCGTTGTGGCACAGCGGGCCTATCGAATAATGCCGGTCCAAGCACAGAATGGCGGTCAAACCTTCATCAGATCCCCTGGTCTGGATTGACTGCGAGGTACGGCTGGTGTTTAAATTACGGTTGTTCCAGATGCTGAGAGTAGACGTCTCAGATGACCGGCCTCGATGTCAACGCAAATAGCATCCTTCAGATCTCTTGCTTCATCACGGACTACCAACTCAATCTGTTGGATGTCGAAGGGTGGGGAGCCATTGTACACCACGATAAAGCTATACTGGATAAGATGGACGAGTGGTGCACTCGCACGCATGCTTCAACAGGCCTTACTTCTGCTGCGATAGCATCGTCCACAACTGCGGAGGAAGCAGCACACGACCTCCTCAATTATATCGAGAAGTACGTTCCAGAGCCACGTACAGCTCTGCTTGCAGGGAATAGCGTGCATGCGGACAAGGTCTTTTTGAGCCTCCCGCCATATAATAAAATACTTGAGCATCTTCACTACAGAATACTGGACGTGAGCACTATCAAGGAAGCGGTGAGACGTTGGGCACCAAGGGAGATAGTGGAGATGATACCGGAGAAGAAGAATCTGCATGAAGCTCGAGAGGATATCCTGGAGAGTATCGAGGAGGCGAGATTCTACCAGAAGACGTTCTTTGAAAGACGGAGCTCGGGACTAGTTTAGGGTTAAGACTCCCAAGGTCTGTACTACCTCTACTTTCATGTGCTCTCGCCATGATCGAGTCAAATTTCTGATCGCAACCTCTTCGTTTTCGATGCTGCAGGTTATGATAGCTGTGCATTTGTAGGAAGCAATATTGTAGAAGTTATGGTTCTAGGTTGTAAATGATTGCCGATGTCAACATATGAGCACCACCAAACATGTATGGAGAACCCCTGAACATGTCACTGAGGTCTCTAACTGTGAACACCAATACATGGCATGCTTGTAGATGCCTAGTCATGGACTCATGGATCTAAATAAACATGGTTTTGATGTGCTCTGGAGTCCGCCGAATACTTAAGATTGGCAATCATTTACAATCTCAAACTATATTACAGAATAAGTGTACTGAACACAAAAGATGATAGAACAAGTCAACTCACTGAGCTTCCTGCTTGTGTCAGGAAGACAAGACCCATAGGGTCAGATGGTGGAGCTCATACCGCTGTTTCAGCCGTCTATACAGTATACGAGGCCACGGTGGCTGGCTTCATGGTATGACGGCTCAGTCAAAATATGCAGATCTATTGACAGCATCACCATCTGCTCAATAGTACATTCGAGTGCTATATCAGATGAAAGATCTACATATAAACTATAGATGTGTATACTAAGATGTATATGTAAAATTGTGGTTGTGGCACAGAACCCATTGTTGAGAGCATTGGGACCTTTCGAGTCCTGTAGCGAACGACCTGCCTCGCCATGTTTGTTGAGCATGCCCCTCCAATGGTTGTCAAAACTTTCACCCCCACTTCCTAACGTCAAAATCAGGATCAATTGACCCTGCGATCACACGTAAATAGCATAACCTCGACAGAATGAGTGTTCAGACAGTATCACTGAAACCCTTTACCGACCAGAAGCCTGGCACGTATGTTGCAGATGCCCCACGGCTCGTTTTCTTGCAGAAAACACTCGTCTGCTCGGAGACGTCTTGACTACACCGACTGACTTGAGCTATCCCTAGATCTGGACTTCGGAAGAAGGTCACAGTCTTCCAACAACCGCACTACAGCGAATCGTTCATCACCAGCATTCTGCTGTCGATTCCAGAAGGCGCAGACGGCAGCTTTCTTGTCATCGGAGGAGATGGACGCTATTACAACCCCGAGGTAGTACAGTTGATCGCCAAGATTGGCGCTGCCTACGGAGTCAAGAAGCTGTTGGTAGGACAAAATGGCATTCTCAGCACACCCGCTGCCAGCCATGTCATTCGGAAGAGGAAGGCTACCGGTGGAATCCTCTTGACTGCTAGCCACAATCCCGGTGGTAAGCGCTGAAGGTGAAATAAGTCGATGGCTGCTGTGACTGACGCGGCGGCGTCATAGGACCGAAGAATGACTTCGGCATCAAGTACAACCTGGCCAATGGGGCACCGGCGCCCGAAGGGGTCACCAATAAGATCTTCGAAACTTCCAAGTCCCTTACGTCCTACAAAATCGCCGACATTCCTGAAGTCGACCTATCCGCAATCGGCACCAAGACTTACGGCCCACTCGAGGTCGAGATCATCGATTCGACGGCGGACTATGTGCAGATGCTGAAAGACATCTTCGACTTTCCATTGATCAAGGAATTTTTCGAAACCCACAAGGACTTTAGACTTCTTTTCGACGCTCTACACGGTGTTACTGGTCCTTACGGTGTGGCTATCTTTGAAAAAGAACTTGGTCTTCCTTCTAGTAGCACTCAGAATTGCGTACCTTCCCCTGACTTCGGTGGTGGTCATCCGGATCCCAACCTGGTATACGCACATTCTCTCGTAGAAGCGGTTGATAAGAACAAAATCCACTTTGGTGCAGCCAGCGACGGAGACGGAGATCGGAATATGATATACGGCACGAATGCCTTCGTCTCTCCCGGTGACAGCTTGGCGATCATCGCTCATCATGCTAAGCTGATTCCGTACTTCCAGAAACAAGGTGTGTACGGTCTTGCACGGAGTATGCCAACATCTGGCGCCGTTGATCTTGTGGCAGAGAAGCAAGGGTTGAAGAATTATGAGGTCCCCACTGGATGGAAATTCTTCTGC
>JAABUP010003318.1_pt1 | contig 28621 bp, 37 predicted proteins | sample 5559201 | NCBI WGS metagenome assembly JAABUP01 (sample SAMN10711887, study PRJNA513373) | rock metagenome | isolation source: Antarctica rocks | place: Antarctica | reverse complement strand
TTTTTTTGTGACTCGCTCAGAAGACCCATTGAGATTCCCATGGATATCCATCGATCAGAAACTCCCATGGATCAGAAACTCAATGGAGGATCAGAGGATCTTCAGCTGTCTCTCTTTGCATTTGTAATCGTGAATCTGTGTCATCTGCTGTACATGCATCTGGACCTCACAGATCACGGGTATGAGTCGTGACCAACCATTGGCATACATGTATACACCCTGCACAGATGTGCTCTGCTGTTCTCGTGAGAGCATGCATCAATGCACTTTGCAGCATGCTTGCTTGCACCAGTACACACGTTTTGGTGCATGCAGAAGTGCTGGCAAGGGCAGTCATGCAAGCTCTCATGAGATGTCAACACTGCATTTTATTGCAGCTGCTCAAGCAAAACATGTCTGATCCGATCAAATGCACTGATGCATGGACATGTGGGTTTCACCATAAAGACCTGTCCTGTATATGCGCAATGGAAGCTGATATAGGAGACGTTTCATTGGCTAAACATCTAAGCTCATGCATCATTGCATTCAAACAAATTGCACATGCAGAGAACAAATTGGACATTGAGCAGCTGCATTTGAATGCAATTGGCATGCAATGTAAGGCAACTACAATGCATCGTGTAGTCATCTGATGAAAACAGCAGAATGTGCAGAACTCTGGAGGATTTGAGCGCAGTCATGAGCTTCCTGCACACGTATATGACTTGGGACTGCTTGTGGTGTTGCTTGCTGTGGGACTCAAAAGCTGTAATCGTACATGTTGTTGCAAAAGAAGTTGGTATTCACTGTGTTGAGTTGGTTGCGTCAGTCAACAGGGGTCATTGAGCAAGCTTGCCACTGTCATAGTGTTGAGCATGTTCAAGCACCTGGTCAACTGTTGCACTAATGTATGGCTGTACTGGCCACCACCTTGCAGGCCCGTACTCACATACAATCTTGTTGCCTGTCCACTGTGTGACTTTGTGATGTTCCCCGGGAGCATCCACCGTTGAGTTTGACTGCTGCTTGCAGGTACCTTTAACATGTCCAATGGTCACTCGCTTTGTGTACATTGGTGCTAACGGGCACAGCATTCCGTTTGAGGGCCCCCTTGTGCCAAGACTGCAGTGACAGTGGGCAGCCCCTGTGTCAACTTGCTGGTGACAACCTCTGCTCAACAACATTTGAAAGCATGAAAGTGCCCTGCCCTGCCCTGCCCTGCCCTGCCCTGCCCTGCCCTGCCCTGCCCTGCCCTGCCCTGCCCTGCCCTGCCCTGCCCTGCCCTGCCCTGCCCTGCCCTGCCCTGCCCTGCCTGTGAAGACTCCTCACGCGCTGCTTCCTGTCAATGTCAGCAGCAGCCTTAGCGGCAGCAACTTGCATCTCATTGACACTCATGTAATTTTTGGTTGCAGGGATCCCGGACAGCTGAAAGCTGACAGAATAGTTTGATGCCCAGGTGTGAGCAGTCTCTCAATCTGCTACTACAGATACCTAGGCTGCAGGCCTGCACAATCACAGCTGGCAGCTGAAGAGAGGTCAATGGCTGGGCTACATGTATGCGCATGGCACCACCAACAAATACAAGTGAAAGCAAGCACAGAAGTCCTCAAAACATTCTCAGCATGGTCCCAGCCCCAAAATGCAGCAGGGCTGATGCCACCTGCAGCTTTGCACGTGATGAGGATACAGCTGAGGATGAAGGCTATGGGCAGTTGTAGTAATACAGCTGATCAATCAATGATGCTAGACGATACTCAGGGGTGACATGATGGGATGTGTCTTTTTTAATCTATGTTGTTGAAACAGCTGTTTTTATTTTTGAAGCCAATCACAGTGATTACCGTGGACCCATCATGCTTACTTGTCTTGCTTGAACTCTGTCAAAATGTTTGCATCATCACACTTCAATGTTGCAAAGTTGCTGAAGGCTGCCTCAAAAGTTGTCAGGCGCATTCACTTTTGGCTTTTTGAACACGCCACAATGTTGTATGAAAGTTTCGAGCTTAACAGTTATTCTACAATGAGCAATACGGACCAGTTAGGCTATGTACAATGCACATCTGCTTTCCTTGCAATTGCACAATGTCATGTCCCTCTGTTTGCTGTCAAAGTGCTGCCGGTGCAATGTTTGTTTCGCTGAAGTTCAGAACTACACTTCATTGCATGGATGAGAGGTGTGCTAGTGTCATGCATCAGTTCAGAAGCGCAAATCAAGCTGAAGTGTTCTTTGGTAACTGCCATCAGCTGCAGTGTTGTGTCAGAACATGCAACAGATCCTTCAGCACGGTCCTTCAGCAAGATGCTTTGAAAAAGATGCTCATAAGACTTGGCATCAAATTGGTGCCCTGTGCAAATATGCACTGTAGTTCATGTCAACTCGAACTTTAAGCATGGCATGCATTGCACCTTACACCCGAAACGAATGTACCATGAGTTACTTGACAGAAGCAGACACCAGAGGAGTGACTTTGCAGTTGAGAGGTGACGACGTAGAGCATTGTCGGGAAAAAGCTGCTGCACGCTCATGGTGCAAATGTGGGCACATGGGCGAATTTTTGCACATGTCATGCACTCATTGAGTTGCAAGATGTTCACTAACAGCATTGCAGAATGGCTTGACCTCAGCAGGTGTAGGCACTGGCTCTGGCACTGCATGCAGTGTGGATCAACTTATTATGTAAATGTGCATGCAAAGCTGCAAGTCTTACAAGCGAGTATACCCCACCGAACTCAGTCTGTTCATCTGTTGGCAGTGTTACATTTGTACAATTGTATGACAATCGCAGCAACCAACCAAAAGCACGGTTTTCAGTCTACACAGCCCCCACAGGAGTCAGCTGACTCGAGTGGGACCCTGCTAGCCTCAAACAAAGAAGACATCATCACTTGCTGCAAAACTTGGATGACTCAAGAAAGACCTCAACAAAGCTGGAGCAACACAGTACCACAAAAGTTATCAATGCCTACACAGGCTTTTCGCAGCCTGTTCTTGATGTTGCATTCACAGTGAAATACACAAGACCAGATGTAAAGTTGACCAAGGTACAGGGTAAGTTGCACTCTGCAAGGTAGGCAACATAGCATGTCTGCACATACTCGATAAGGGTACTATAAGCAAACTGCAAGTACAGGCACAGCAAATGGTACACTCTTGGCTTCATGTGCCGGCGCGTCGTGCATTCAGCAGATCTGTGTGTCATGCGTTAGGCATATAAAAATCAAAAGTCTTCTCACTCAGGCCCATAGCCTGCCCTTCTGTTGTGTCTTCTCAACTGCTAATGACCATAAGCAACTTGCAGTCTACCCATGATCTTTGCAAAAAAACTGGTTTCAAGCTGGAAAATGTACCAGATGAGACCTGCTACATACTGTTGGCATGCAAGCCTGCCGTAAGGCTGCTGTTAGCTACATTGGTTACCGATGTCTTCGGCTTCCATTACGCCCCCTGTAATGCAATTCAGATTCAGAAAGTCTGACAGCCTGCTGTTGCAGCAGATTGCAAGCATGGCATGGTTGTGGTCAGGCGCACAGATAAAGGCATTCCTGGTCAAACATGCATCGCCTGTGGATGCAGTCAGGAGGCCGCTGCAATTGGATGGGGGCGACAGCATGTGACCCAGTGCAGAGGTCTTGGCAGCCACTTGTATTGGGCGCAGATGTCTCTGCAGCCACTTATGTGGGCGCCAGAAAATGTGCAATATTCAAAGAAGCAGTGCGAGAACACAGGGGGGACAGTGGACGGACTGCACCTTCTTTGCCTGGCACTGTTCACATTCATCTTGAGCAAGATCTCAGCCACTTCAGTCATGTCCTGGTCAGCACCAGGCTGTCCAGCACGAGCAGTGTTGCGGCTGTAGGATGAGTCATCGATGTCCATGGGGCCGGCCAAGAGGTCATCCTCTGCGCCAGATTCCCCGCTGAGCTCCTGAGATGAGCTGCTCTGATATGAGTTCAGGGCCTCTGCCTTCAGCCTGCAACATCCCATGAACCTTTAATCAGAAGACTGTTGGCTGGCCAGTAAGTACCATCAGCACTGACAGACAGACATACAGCAGCATGGAGGCATGAGCATACAAGTAGATGAATGAATAGAGGAACAAATCATACAAAGCAGATGGGGGGAGGGGGGGGGGGTAAGGGGGGGGCGGGGTAAAGGCGCAGGACCAAGGCCAGAAGGGGTTGATAGAGATTTTCATAGCAACTTTGAAATAGTCCTAGTCAATGGATTGTACAATTCTGATGCTGGATAGGGGACCAGCAACCCCACAAGCTAGACCTGATCCAAACCAAAAATGAGCAGACAAGATGTCACACAAGAAAACCTGCAAGTGAGCAAGTCATAAGGATCTGGGCAGCCCGGTATAATACTTGGCTTCTCATTAAATTGACGCCAAAAGGCGTAGTCTTTTCTTTTCTTTTCTTTTCTCTCAAGTCATAAGTGAGTAGATAAACTGCTCAGATCACAAAAACGCTGTGTAGATGCAAGAGCTGCATTTGCAGTGGCCAGTTGCGATGTGTTACCGACCTCTGGACTTGGGAGCCAAAATGGCGGGAAGAAGTACCCCCTGGAGGGGTAACAGGGGGGTCTGAGATGCCATTCACTCCCTGCAGTCTGCTACCATGGACAGAGGAGGTGGTGCGGCGGGCCCTTTGGTGCAGCCCTGATCCTGCTGGGGCTGATCCCTGAGCTGGCCTCTCCATGAACCCATCTGCATCTGAACCTGGGGATGTACCTGCATGACACAGTACATGTGCGTGTGAATGTAGCTGCAGATGCGTATGTCATTTATGGCACATGCCGGCTTGCACAGAAGGGCTTTTGCCCAGCGAGCAGCAAGCTAGTGCCCTGCACATTGTGGTACTCAAATCAGCACAGTGCTTGCAGCCAGACAGAATCAGCGGCTTGACTGGATTCACCACTAGCTGGATCAGGTTAAAGCCAATGCAGTGCACAACAGCGAGTTATGATTGAGTGCTGCATATGTGCTGACACTCATCTGCACTGCTGAAAATACAAGCACTATGTACAAGTTGCAGTCACATCATCACAGCACAAACTGCTCATTGCCTCGCCGAAGCAAAGCAAGGCACCAGCAGTGCGCAAGCCCTTAAGGCATGTCTTCCCATGCAGGAGTGCGTTTCTATTGTTCCCACGCATCTCCTGCATGGGAAGAGATGTCTTAAGGGCTTGCTCACTGCTGGTGCCTTGCTTTGCTTTGGATTTAGGATGTGACAAGGACAGTCCAGTTGAACGTTTGGACATTTGTGCTACCTGCTACAGAGTCAACAGGCTCTGGGAAAGCAGGCACATCACCGCCAGCCACTGTTGTGGGTGTGCCATCCTCAGTGAAGTTGCAGATGGCCATGACGCCTCGGATACGCCTGGCTGCAGCATCATACGCCAGAGCTGCCTCCTCTGCTGAGTCGAAGGTGCCCAGCCATAGCCTGCAGCTCTGCAAGGACCAAGACACATGCTGCAATGATTGTGAAGAGAAGGGCAAGTTTTGAAGTCTGTGAGATGCCTAGCTGCAGTGTCATTCACCAGAGCTGCCAAGTCAACGGTTTTCAGCCATAGCCTGCAGCTCTGCATGAAACAGAACAGACATGGCAGAACATAATACAAACCTTGCATAGCTGTTGTATGTCAAAAGGTAAACTATGATCTGTGAAAATGCATAGTGAAGAGGCACAGACAAGCAAGTTATGCTGCATGAGTGCATGCAAATGCGAGTGCATGTGGTACCCTTTGCTGCATTATAAGACTGCAGTGCTGCATTGTAAATGCTGAGGAATGGTGGTCAGTGGGCAGCTTCTGATGCAGCTGTACAGCTGCACTGGATGACAGCATGTTGTAGTCTGAGCCGCACATTAACATCACCTCTACTCTTGACTAACCCTCCAGCCCCCCTGACCCGGGACAAGGCGCCCCAACAGCAAAGATGAAAGTCTCACCTTGGTTGGATCTCTGATCTCAGCAGCAAACTTGCCCCAGGGCCTTTGCCTGACTCCCCTGTACTTGACAGCCCCATTGGCCTTGACACCGTTGCCAGATTTGGCTCCAGCGCCCTTGCTAGGCTTGCTGACGCCAGAAGAAGCCGAATGCATGCGCTGCATGTGGCTCATGTTGGGGGACTTGCCCTTGTCGTGCTTCCTGTCATGCAGGGCCCCATTGGGAGCAGAGCTGCCCAGTGGGTGCTCAAGCCCATTCTGCAGACCAGCAGAGTGCCTCATCAATGCAGGACGCAATGTTTGTCCATGCAGTTCCTGGCTTATAGGAGCAAAACCATTGTGATGCAAGGCTTAGTGCACTAAGCATACATTTGCAGCTAATTGCTATTAAGACGGTACAGGCTGTTGTCTTGTCATGAAGTGGAAGACATGCAGCCCAGTGCAAAACAAAGCAATTTTGTGAGACTGGAGTAAGGGATGGTGCCTGCAGGCATGGCATGCACACAGCCTGACCAGCACACTGCACTCTGAAACACTCCAGTCTTGTCTTTTAACCCTCAATAGCGTAGGTGGCAATGCTGCAATGGCCATGCAGCCAACAAGCCTTTGTTGTTGCACAGCCTTGTTGGTAGGCTATAGGAACCTTTAAGGAAAAGCATCTCAAAAGATTCCTGGAGCCTAGCGACAAGGCTGTGCAGGTATGCAGCACCAAAGGCTTGTTGGCACAAGTCCAGTCAGGCTGCTACAGACTTTGTCGGTCGCCAACAACAGCTATGTCATGTTGTGTCACTGGCAAAAGTACCTGACCAGTGAAGAGCGCTGTCTCGCCAGGCGCAGACCTGTTCACATCAATGGCGTGTGCTGGCAAACTACCCAGAGCTGGTATGTTAGTGAAAGCGCTACCACTGTAGCCACTGGGGGCACTGCTACCTGCAGCCCCACAAAAACATATGCAATGTTTGTCTTTGAAGAGATACAAAGAGCCATGTCTCAAACAGCCTCAGCCTGTTGGATCACTTCGAGAGAGGGTGTGACAGTGTGCACCAGCCAAAGCAGGCTATCAATGTGGGCTACAACAAGAGCTTGGCAGTAGACAGTCTACATCAGGCTGCACTGCATGACATGATGCTGATGGAGGATTGTTCATGCCAATGCTGAGGTCAAGCTGCATGAACGGTGATGCTATGTTGCTCCAGCTAGCATTTCCTTGCATGAAGATTTGAAGCCAACCGTCATGTGCATCCGGCAGTATACTTACAATATACTTAGTCAGTATACTTACTGATTACCAACTTTCAAAGCATGTGCTCACCAAACACCACAACAAAAGACAAACAGCACTCAGCAGGGCAGGCCACCTGTCCTACTCCACATTTATATAGACATACTTCATCAAGGATCGCTGCAGCCAGGGTCTACAAAGCAGTGTGACAGCAGAAACCAACCTGAGGGTGCGGCGTCCCACAGATCCAGCAGAGACTCACTGGCTGCAGTCTGTGCAGCTGTAGCCGGCAAGTGCAAAGGGGGCTGAGTGTTCAAGGGAGCAATGGTCAGACTAGAGCCCTGATTGGGCACAGGCATGCTCAGTGACGCCGGCGAGGCACCGAAGTGGGAGCTGTTGTGACTGTTGCTGAACTGGCTGCTGGCAGGCTTGACATGCGCTGGGATCTGCAGCTGCCTGGAGTTGATGGTCTGTGGTTGACTGGCTGTGATCTGCATAGCCAGGCCAATGAGCCCATTTGGGTTGCTAGGCGCACTGCTTGGTGCACTGTTGGGTGCGCTGCTTGGGGCGCTGCTGGTAGCAGGGTTAGGGGTGGGGTGGGGTTGGCTGGAGACCTGTCCGCTTGACTCTGCATGTGCATTAGCTGAGAAGCCATGCTGAGTGGCGAGCGGCCGAGCAGAGAAGGAAGCTGGTCCAGCAGCCGCTGTCTGTGAGAAGGGTGCGCTGCTGAAAGGGAGGGAAGCTGGATGCTTGGGAGGGAGATCAGCTGCTGTGGAAAGGCTGTCTGCTGAAAGGCTTAGTGAGGTGCCCCCTACACTGCCTGCCTTGGCTTCAGAGCTGCTGAAACCTAAAAAGCAAGGCAGACGTCATCAACGCTGATCTGCAGAACTTGGCTGTTGGAGGTACATTGTTGTGCGCACTGGGTTGGTAAACCCTGAAGAATAGGGGAACTGCAAGGCAAGCTGGTCTGCTGAAGCTGTAGAGCTGGAAGACTGTGACAACTGTCCAAAGACACAGACACGATACACTTGATTGAAAGCCACACACAGTAAAGAATCTGCAGCACACAAAATCAAAGATGCCAAATGCATTGCAGACAATAAAAAGATTGCTCTGAATGCTGTGCAAGTCAGGACGTTGGTCAGGGAGCTGCTGGAATGTATAATTGGATGAGGCTGAGACTATCAGATCAATTAGATAAAGCTGTCAGAGTACGTTGCTTGCAGTGCATGCATCACCGAACAATGCACCCAAAATAACAGAAGGCATTTGCCAACAACACCAAAACAGCCAGGCATCTGAGGCATGTGTTTTATGGCTACAAATCCAGCATCTGAGGCATGTGTTTTATGGCTAGAAATCCAGCACAAGGTCATCTGTGTGAGCCAAAAGTACTGAAGGATGAGGTACAGAAAAGGCATGTCCAGGTGTAGCTGAGGTGACTGCAGTGAGCTGAGGAATGTAGCTTACCCTGAGGAATGTCAGTGGGGCCAGTCTGTATACTGCTGTCTATAGCATGAAGCTGAATTGCCAGGGAGCCAGGTGACTTGGGCGCAGAACTGTGAGCCAAATGGGGCAGCAGAGAACCACTGGACTCTTGAGGGCTTGCTGAGTTATGGAAGGCTTCTGATTGGTTCATCTGTGCTGTGGGATTCGACAGGTCCAGAACAATCAAGCAGCAACCATTAGCAGGAGCCTGCACTGAGGATCATGGGTGGCTGCGCACTGCTAGCAGAACATGTGCCTGCATGTCCATGGTACAGCAGGGTCAGCGCTTATGCAGGGGACAACTGCCCTGAGATCCAAGCTTATGAAAATCTGTACGAATCAACACACAGATTTAAGGCCAAACTTGGTGGCAAGCAAAGCTGCTTCAGTGCCAGGCACAATCTGAGCCTGCTCGGAGGCACAGTGTGACTATATGTGCAAAGAGGCAAGAATCTTGACCCTTGCGAGATTGCAGACATGTCGGCAAGAAGGCTTATGTCAAGCCATGTGCAGCCTCCTATCACAAGCAAAAACAGTGCAAACGGCGGTTGAACTTCAGCGGATGATTCTACAACGGAGCTAGCGGCTGTATAGGTCAAGACTGCAATCCACCGCCAGGTCTTTGACCAAACTTCAAAACGAGAGTCGTGTCTGGAGTTGCGTGACAAGACAGACGCCTTGCAGTTGCAAGCATGCAGTATGATGTAAACAGTCACCCAGCAACGCTCAACTGTTCCTGTTCACTGCGGTTTGCGGATACCCCAACTTGCAGTGCAGTAAATGGCGCGTGTGACCACGGGTCGTACCTTGGGTCAACCCGCAGTAACTTCACTCTAGAGCTTCTGTTCCCTGATCCAATACCAAAGGCAGGGAGGCCGCCGGTGCCGCAGGCGCAACAAGGACCAAAAGTAATCCACAAACTTCTGACTCCACGGTAGCAGAATCGACCCCAACGGGAACGCAAGTGACTCTCAACAGCGAACCCTGGCGATCAAGTTTCAGTGGCACTGATCATGCAATTCTGCACCAGGCTTGGCGCGGTAGAAAGTTTGGTGCTGATCCGAGGATCCAAGGGCGCATCGCAATTTTGCTCAAGAATCTGACAAGACAAGGTTTGAAGTAACTTCAGTACTTTGGCTTATTCAGCCGAAGAAGAAGAATGATGTGCCTGCACACGTCACAGCATCGCTACGCTTGACTACTCGGCGACTTGTCACTCTGGCTACTGACTCAGCAGCTCTTAGCCTTGAGTCAGGATAATGTGCGAGATTCGCCTGGGCAGTAGGACACAGCAGCTTCAAGGTGTCTCATACTTGGTAGACAGTGTCTCTGCAGAGACACCGGCGGCCACTGGTCAGTGTTCTGTCTCGGAGCGCTCGCTAACATCCTGGTACTAGTACTGGCACTCGTGAACTTGTTTGAACTGCAACTTTGCAGCAAGGATTCTGGGTGAAGCTCATGCGCATGTGGACACAACGCATGTATGGTGGTATCATCTTGACAGGCTGGCCCAGGCTGCCCGTGTCTCTGCCTAAACTTAGGCGTTAAAGTTTTAGACTAAGCTTAGTCTAGTAACAGTCTAACAGAGAGCATTGTGTGCCTGTGTAATTGGTTCTTAGCCTGCAGTGTCGGTGACAGTCAGACTAAATGGTGTTCTCACATGTGTCTGTCTTATAATGCTGCAGCACTACCGTACTCGTATTAATGTTTCTCGATTTAATAATTAAATTATTCTGAGGCCGAGCCGACATAAAAGCATTAAATTAATTATTATCGTCTTCCGATGTTCTTTAAAAGTATTCCAATATGTTCGCGCTTTTGAGCAAAAGCTGCTCATGCTTGTGATCATGCTCATGTCACCTTGCAATGGCGGTCCTGAGCTTGCAAACTTGATCGAGCCATTCATTTGGACTTGATCATCATTGTGCACTACCTAGGGCTTTTGCAATGCTCCCCGATGGTCAATACCGACTGGATAGGTTCGGTTTTGGGTGCTTTAGTACGGTTAAGAACTTTATGCTGTTGTAGCAAGACTGTGACAGTTGCAATGCAATCGTTTTGGACTTGTAAGACTGCTCGATCATCATTAACATTAATGTCATTTAAACAATTCGCCAGCTGTCCGAGGTGCATCAAAAACAAGAAATAATGCAACGAGTATATAATCGATTGAATTTTATTCTAGCGGAGCACGAGGAACATTAGTACGCGAGGATCATTAATACGAGTACGGTAGTGACACTCATCTTGTCATGCATTTGACAGGACCAAAGTACCATTGTATTAGCCATACAAAGCAACAGGTGTCACCTTTGAACTCAAGATTGATACAGAAATTTACAATCAAGCAATAAAAAGATGTCATTCTGGAGACTACACACAGACTGGTCAATGAGACTGCAATAGCCTGTCACACACACACCGGCCGTGCAATTTATCATTTGAAGCATAACTTACATCAGATTATCAGGTCAATTTCAATGTGTGCCTATGATTGCCAACGAGCAGTTGTCTACTGCACCTCAAGCTCAAGTTGAACACTAGCATAACAACATAGATAGACAGAATGTGCCATATCACAGACTTGTCACAGTCAGTAGTATCCTATTAGTCTGTGGCAGTGGTACATTCAAGTACGCTCAGGCCTGCTATTATCATTGGCCACAATGCCCTTTTAGTCTGTCAGACACCTGTCAGAAACCTCCAACACAACTTATGCTTGCACAGTGAGCATGTCGTGTGGTCACACCCATCATTCTTCTCAATTGCTGTGGCGTCTGGGACACAGCTTGCATCTTTGTTCCACATACCTCCTGCGCAAAGCTTCTACACTGTATGTAATCTTCATAAGCTGGTCAGACTGGTTGCATGTCATGCCATCATGATCAGTGATCTTGTGTACGAAGCATGTCTTCTCCTTGCACTGTTGACAAAACATGACTGGGTATTGATGTCCTTTGGCCACAATCTATACACCATCTGCACATGAGCGGGAAAACCAATAGGCATCGTAGATAGGTAACATGTTCAGCCACAAGCCCACTTGAAGCTACAGCACATCTGCAAGCCAACTGTTTGTACACCCAAAGTCAGGATCCCTCTGCAGGAGACTGATAAATTTGATTACGGTGGGGGCGGCTCCACATCAGCTTTGCCAAACTTTGCAATGTCGCTGTCGTCGATGGGTTGCTTGCAGCTTGCCGCTGGGCACGGCACCGCTGAATCTTCCCGGTTTTCTTCGATCTCAATATATGCACTAGTTGCAAACGCTGCGTCGGTGACAGCAGGTGGTTGCCCCCTGCTGAAAGGCTGATGTGAGCTGATCTTCTGCACATTTGCGACAGACGACCATAATAAATTCCAACATATGTTGAAACGCAGGTGGGCCAACAGACTCTTGCCAAGGACATGATCGACGGTGCCATGAAGAATTGGTGGTATCAATATTGATCCCGTCATCAGGTTTCTTCTCTTCTTCGCATCCATGAGACTATAAGGTAAATGCAATGTCATCTCAACCTTCGTTAACACTGAAACTAGCAGTTTGCTGTGCGTTGCTTTTTCCTTGCCGCCGCTGCCACCGCTAGTGGCCGAAACCCTTGATGCATGCCCTAATCAAGTCCTTGCATACGCCGCATCCTGGTGCGTGATACACAATCGCAGAGGAGCTCAATCACAATACACAATCAAATACGGCCTGATAATCTGCAGTCACAATGGAGCAAACGTTCATAATGATCAAGCCTGACGGTGTGCAGCGGGCTATCATCGGAGAAGTGATCAAGCGCTTCGAGAACAAGGGCTACTACTTGAAGGGCATGAAATACATCAATGTGTCAAAAGAGCATGCAGAAGAGCACTACGTCGACCTAAAGAGCAAACCTTTCTATTCTGGCCTGGTCGAGTACATCATCAGCGCCCCAGTGTGCGCCATGGTGTGGGAAGGCAAAAGTGTCGTTGCAACTGGCCGCAAGATGATTGGGGCAACCAACCCTCTGGCATCTGAGCCAGGCACTATCAGAGGAGATTTCTGCATCGACCTTGGCCGGAACATCATACACGGGTCTGATGCTGTCGAAAGCGCCAAGAGGGAGATTCAGCTGTGGTTTCCTGAGGGCCTAGTCGAGTTCACGCCTCACATGAAGCCATGGATCTATGAGTAAAGTACATCTCTACAGCTGTCTGCACGACTTTGACAGCTGACTGCCCTTGAGCCACAATGCCAAGCTGTCTGCACTCAAATCCCTGTGTGTTCAATTTGCCCCTCTGTCAGCAACCTCTTTATTGGGCACACTACAGTTTGTCAATGTTATCCATCAAGTTGGAACAGTGTATGAATGTTAGACAATCTGGGCACCAGCGCATACAAGCTCATGTGTCAGTAGACACATCCAGCTTATCGAAACCTTGTTACTGGCTATCTGCTAGGGATCTTTGACTTAGACTAAGTGTAAAAGCGAAGTTTTGGACTCATTGACTACTGAGGCTTTGTACTGCATGACTTGCGTAAACAGTAGGGTTTTGAATGATGTATGATGTCAAATCCACGAAAACAGGCCGACCTTCTTCGCGCTGAATGCAATGCACAAGCAATGAGTTGGCTGCTGCATATTGTGAAGCAGAGGCCACACAATTGGGAAAAAATGACGTGGTGCTGTAAGGCACATAAACTAAAGCGAGCGTGAAGATAAGATACGTCATTACCATCCTGATTATAATTCCTGCTGGGATGCAGCATGTGCACAGTGCTGGAAATTAGCCTCCTCATCAGTCATGACACAAGGCACTGCGCCATTTACCTTAGCTCGGCTACATATTGTGACGGCCTATCTGAGGTACTCTACAATCATAGATACCATCTAGGACACTAGCACCTTTGTGGATGTGGAAACGATGCTTTTCTTCAGCAATGCTGCACAAACCTAAACAATATGCACAACATGCATCCACTGGTGCAGCCACTGATATGGCATGGCAAAGTCAGCGTGCACATTGTCATACCAAAGCTGCACTTAGACATCAACTGATCTTGGTACCACACCAACTTCAACATCTGTGTGCACACACACACACATCATTCCGGAGCTGAGCTGGCAGGCTGTGGCCTCTTTTTGATCATGATAGTCCTTGACGGCATTGCTGGTGGCTGCCCACCAGGTGAGGGCAAGTTGCCAGGTGGGGCCATGCTGTCTGAACCAGAAGAAGCATTCTGATCATGCTGCCTGTCAGATGCTTGACCCCTGCCACGCCCTCTACCTCTGACCCTGCCACGCCCTCTGGAGTCACTCTGGCGACCAGCAGCAGCTGCTGCATCGACACAAAACACAGTCAGCGGTGACACACATCACTCAAGCTGAAAGGCAATGCCAGAATGCAAGATTGGGGATTCATGCTAGACAGGCAAGGACTGGCCCAACAGTACTGGCCGCAGACAACCAACATGCAGGCCGAAGGGTTGCCAAGCTGCGATGAGTGACATCATGATGCCTGTTACAATACAACATTAACAATGTAAAAAGCAGCTCATTTGCAACTTCTTGTACGGAATGCAGCGGCTTGTATGAAACTTCAGATCAAACCACATGAGTCACTCGTTATGACTGGACTGTTTAAGCGGATGCTGCACAGGCGATTGCTTGCTGTATGACTTCATGCAACATACTGAACAACATTTTGGCAGCAGGGAGTTTGCTAAATGCAGCTTGCCTTGGGGGTCAGAGCTAACAGGGAAGCCCCAGCCATCCTGCCATGGTTGAAACCGACCAGCACTGGACTCAACCCCCCACCCCTCGCTGGCTGATGAGTGTTGCGCAACAGGGCCAGCCCTACCTTTGGAGCTGGCATCCTTGCCTCTACCTCGACCCCTGCCAGGGGAGGCTGCAAGATTTGGGGGCGGCTCGTCATCCCAGCCACTGTTGCCAGGCTGGGGACTGGGCTCAGGATCCCAACCTCCTTGGGAAGGCACCCCGGGGGATGAACCTCGGTCTGCTTGGGACTGAGCAAGCCTGCCTACAGGTGAATTCATCACACGCAAGGGTTGCTGATCATGGTCTGTTGCAAGCACATGCATATATACCCTACATGTCACCTCGGCTTTATCAAAGCCAGATACTGCCACACATGCTATGTTGTGTGTCACGCCGTGACGGTTCAGTAGAGGTCATTCTGACACACTGTCAGTATCTTTCATCGCCAAAAGCACTGTCAGTGTCCTCATCGATTGTGCCAATGCAACATACATGCACAAAGTTCATCAAATTCTTGAAAGAGGCATAGAAGCTGCATTGAGTTTCAGCTTGATCACTCTGGTGCAACTCAGAGCAGCCCTGGCTACAAAGATGGCCAGGCCACACACGCACACAACAAGGTTCACAATGACTCATAGCCTGGATGATGAGTCATGTCATGCGCATCACCTGCAGCCTTGTTCTCTGCACGCAAAGCAGCAGCAGCGGCTGCTCTGGCAGCTGTGAGGGCATGCACACCAGGGGGCCCTGCATCGCCTGCCTCTTCTTCCTCCCCTCTGCCCCCTCTGCGGGGGGCCCATGTCTGGAAGCCTGGCCTGACTTTCCTGCTGGGCTTGTCACCATCCTAGCAGACATGCAAGCCAATGTGTTGCAGCATAACAAGAAAAGAAAAGAAAAGACTACGCCTTTTCGGCGTCAATTTGATGAGAAGCCAAGTATTATACCGGGCTGCCCAGGGATGCATTATACTACAGTCTGACATGACAAAGCACATCAGACAACTGCACAGCTTCCCTAGTGCGCAAGCTGTGACAGTCTGCAATTGTTTTGAGCAGCACCGTGCCTTCAAAAGTTCCAGCCTTTGATATGCGTCTGCTCAGCAAGATGCCATTTGCATGCATGATCAGCAGCAGCTCTACTTGATCAAGGACAAGACAACAAAACTAGGAAATGTCACATAGCCTCCGCTTAGCTGCTGCTCCAGTGTTCATAGCTGATGTTGCCACGGTCATGCCAAAGCATTGCAGAAGGGGTATGCTCGGTGTTCAGAGCGTATCAAGATTGTACCTGTGCATCGCTGCTACTCACAGCTTGCTGCGATTGGCTGGCAGCACCTGAAGGGCCAGCCTGAGCCTCCCCCTGCCTTGATGGCCTATCCAACTTGATAGGCACAACCTTGCGCAGGACAGCAGTGGCAGGAGCAGCAGCAGTCTCAGCCTTTGCAGACTGTCCTTTCCCTTCCTGACCACGCTGCTGCTTAGCTTTCTTTGATGGGGTGCTGTTCCTGCTGGATGCTGCAGGCTCTTCTTCATCAAGCCTGCCTTGCCCCTTGCCCTGGTCGTAGGCTTTCTTGCCTTTGCTGCCAGATGGGGGTTGACTGGCATCTGAGACTGGGATGGGCAGAACGCTTGGTTTGCTGTTGCTGGATCTGGACGCAGGGGTCTGCTGATGGTTACTGGGGGGTTTGGATGGGGTTGTCTGTGAGGAGGAGGGTGGGGGTTTGTTTGCCAGATGTGGTGGCAGATCCAGGTCTGCATTGGCTTTGCTGGACTTCTGCAGATGCATGTCTCCATATCAGACAGCAGTCAGGTTGATGACCAGGTACTGAGTTCCCAGCGAGAGGATATGTGTGGCTGTACCACATGCGCGCCGTTGCATCACATGTGCAGCCTAGCATGCAAGACTGATGGTGCGGCAAGCACCTGGGGCAATCAAGCTAACAAGCATATAAGTAAGTGCTAGTGCAAGCAGCTATGCAATGCATCACAGCTGCTAGCAGGGGACAGCAAAGTGTGCAGTATGTCTTATGACGAATATATGCTGCAGAAGATCAAACATGTCAAGATCAACGCAGTGTTCACCTTCTTGACAGGCACCAGTATGGGTGCTTTCTTGTCTGGCTTGAGGGAATGCTTGTCATGCAAAAATTGCATCAAAGGAGTGACTTTGGGCTTGGATGATGTCTCTGCAGCCAACAAGCAGCTCTGTGACACGCGGCACACATAATGCGCAGAATGCTTCTGCCAAAACTACTCAGTCATGCAAGTCCAGCTTGAGGTTATGTCTCTTTGCGGGAGAATCATTGCTGCCTGCATGCACTACCTGTCAGCGCTTTCTTTGCCTGCTCTTTGAGCTCCAGCTGAACCTCAGCTGATGGCAGAAGTTCAGGGTCCCCTTCTGCTTGCTGCTTGAATGCCATGAAATCTGCATCTGCAGGCCACACAAGCATGTCCAGAGGAATATCTCAGATGCCCTGGCAACATGCTACTACTGTGCATGCATTCTTTGCTGTGGGGCTGGAAACGTGTTGAGAGATTGACATTGCACAGCTGGCTGGCTGACCATTCTCGTAGGTGCCCTCACGAGGATCTTCTTTAGCCTTGTCCCGCGGCACCTTCTGGTATGGAGCATATTCTACAGTGCATTTGTACTGTGCACCTTTCTTGTTGACAAATGCGTGTCCACCAAATTGTGCCCTGAATCTGAGAACCTCTGCTGCATCCAGGAAGTTCAGATATGCCCGGGAGTGCTTCACACGCTTCAGACTGCAGAATCCATAAGCTACGTGTTGTCACAGTGCACATGAACTGTCAATGACAGCTGATTCTACAATGACTTCTTTCTAACGACAGTCTACCTGACTTTGCCCGGTACAAAAGTGAACCAGTCATATTTTCCTTGGCAAACAGCGTCGATGGCAGCTTGTACTTCTTCTTGCGATATACCTGGTGGCAGCTTACGGACGACAACCTTGTTTCGAACATCTTGAGCGACTGCCATATCTGTAAATGAGCGATCAACGCTGTCAACGCATTGCTGATCAGCAAGTTCCGAGACCAGTCTCGTTTGAACTTGCTAGGGTTTCCGGTTGACCTATCGAGCCATGCGGCACGCAAGGTCCGAAACCTTGAAAGTGAAGGCTTTAGTTTGCTCGCGGGTCATCGATTTCTGTCACGACATGCCAGGCCAAAAGAGGAGCCGTGGCGGAAAGCACTCTGGGGCAGAACGAGCTCCCAAGAAAGTAAAAAAGGTGTATTGCCGATCAACTTTGTTGCTGTCCGAGTTTGTCGCCAACGCCGAAATGCATGGTAGACCGCGTCACTCCATTCCCGATAGCACATCTTTCAGCTCATGTGTGGATGTGAATGTAGGCCAAACCAGAGCAGGTGCCTCTGCGTCAGGATGAAGTTGATGCAGAAGTTGACACTGCCGACGTAGACTTCGTGGATGAGTTCGGAACCAGTCTAGGCTTTTTAGAGAGCCTCAACACCAAGCAGCTTGATAAACAGGTACAGCAGGGTCCGGGCAAGAGCAAAGCTAAAGTTTCGAGTCAGGCACCAACAAGTGACAGCGACAGCGAAAGCCCAGAAGCGGCGTATGAAAGAGCGCCGAGGCAAAGGTTGCAAGACATGCTAGTACCCGAGCAGACTAGCCTGCCAACCAAGAATCTTCATGGCGACCTTGTATATGCCAATACCAAGTCTGGCAAATCAGCTGCACAGCAAATTCAGGTAGGGACTCGCTTGGATATCTTATGTATTGCATTGCTTATAGACTGCAGCCCCGACAGTGTTGTCTGAGCAGCTGTCATGTGTGGGTGTTGGTTTGTCAACATGCAGTGGTGAAACTGAATGCAAGACCCTCCTATGAGTGCAAGACTATCCTATGTAAACAAGGTCCAAGTCTTGGGCGCTCAGGGTGTTCATGACTTCCATGTAGGTACCTCAAGTTGAAGGCATCACTGTCATGCATGATGATAACACTGCTGCAGAGGAGCAGCCTTCAGACTCAGCTCTTACCTCTAGCTCTGACTCTGACCCCGAGTCCCCCAAAGCTTCAACCAGCAAATCTGCTGCAAAGCAGCAAAAACCCATCAGCAGCAGTCTTGCAGCAGCTGATCAACATCGCAACCAACAAAGCAGCTTGGGACCAGATGCAGAGCTGCAAGAATTTCAGAATGTGCAAGAGCGCAGAGAAGAGCTGAAGCAGCAAATGGCTGTGACTGCCTCAAAGCTGTTGCAAAACCCAGAAGCCAATTTGCCTACAATGCGCTCCTTGTTGACATTGGCTGCTGACAAAGATGTTCAGGTCAGTGGTCTTGACTTCTCCTCATGGGTGTGATCAGTGTGTGGGCATAGGTCCAAAACCACCTGGCATGATTAACATGCAATCGTACAATTGTTGTCTTTGCATCCATGCTTCAGGCTGTTGCCATGCTTGCTCTCACAGCCAAAAAAGTATGTTTGGTGCGTCACATGGAAGTAACCTCTCATTTCCAGAACTGAACCTTGAGCTGAGTCCTGTCTGTGAATTGCAGGTGTCGCGTCTGGCCATGCTGTCCTTGCTGGCAGTTTTCAAGGATATTCTGCCAGGATACCGGATCAGGCTGCCCACTGAGAAGGAGCTGGAAGTTCCAGTCTCTAAGGAGGTCAAGCAGACAAGAGACTATGAAAGCATGCAGCTCAGGTTTTACCAGGTGGGTGCTGCCATATGAATGCAGCTTTGCCTAAATCCTTAACCCTGAAGACCTTGAATCATGAATAGTCAAGCTGTGTCACACCCATATGACCAGATGCGCCGTTTAACATCAGTCCTGCACATGGCATGTTGATGCATCTTGTGCTGTTGACATTGCGTCATGCACGCTAACTTTGTTATCAGATGCGCAACAAAGCGCTCTCATCAGCCACGCTTTTTTTGTACCAAACCTGAGATGCATTTTACAGCTTGTTGGCCTGTTCACATGGTGCATATGATTGCTGACTTGGCATGAGAATCTTGCTGCACACATGCACACCTCTGAAATGCATTACCTTGGGTGTGCCAAAAACCACTCCCTGCATGTTTCAGCCAACATATAGTGATCATATGTAAGCTGCATCTTTGAGGGAATTTCATTGTCATGCAGGCCTACCTGAAGCTTCTGCTGCAAGCCATTGGCAGCAAATCCAACCCTGCCAAGAACCCTGCCCAGGCACGAGTTGCAGCCCGCTGCATGTGTGGCATGCTGTCAGCCCTACACCACTTCAACTACTCCACAGACTTGCTGCAAGCTGTCGTGCCCCTCATGGCAAACAAGGATGATCAGCTCAGGCAACTGAGTTGTGACGCCATCAGAGAGGTGCTGGTGAATGATGAAGAGGGGAAGGTGGCTGTGGAAGCTGTCCAGCTGGTGAGGTTATCATGCTCACAATCATGTTGCGTTGTCCACTCTGTGTGGCATTCACAAGGCATACAAGCCCACCTGAGTGTTTGTTCTCCAAACGCAGATTAGAGCATCAATGATGCACGCTGAGAGTGTAGATCATGTTTGATGCAGCTGTGTATACTCTGGTGCATGTTTAGAGATGCCAGACTGAATCTTGCTGTGATTGCGTGTTGCCCTTCTGAGGCCCACAAAATCTGCCTTGCAGGTTGCAGACCTGATCAGGCGACGCAAGTGTGCCTGTCCAGCAGAGATGGTGACTACACTGCTGGTGCTCAAGCTCAAGGATGCTGAGCATCAGTCTGTCTCCAAAGGTAGGCATGATTCCATTGTTGCGCACTCAATCTGCTTGATTGATTGCTGCCAAGCAGCCATGCTGGCCCATTCCAAGTTACATAAGCTATATATCCAGGTTGCCTCATTTGGATCAGGCAATGCCTGCCATTAGCTGTGCTTCAGAATCAGGTTACCAGGCTGCATGTTGACCAGTCATGCCACATGCATGCATGCATGACGTGTGCGAGCATGACGTGCGAGCATGATGTGTGCGAAGCTGCTGTGCTTCTGAAGTTAGGGAGACATTCTGATGAGATGCATTTTGGGCTGGGATGTAGGCAAGAAGAAGGGTGTGAAGACGAAGGGGAAGAGCAAGAAGACCAGGAGAGCTGATGAGGTGGAGAAGGCCTTCAAGGAGGCTGATGCCAGTGCTGACAGGGCTGCTGCACGAGTCACTCAGTCCCAGATGCTGCTGGCTCTGTTCGAGGTCTTCTTCAGGGTGCTGAAGCAGTGCACTCAGTCGGGCATTCAAGCACAGCAGGCTCAAGGTAGGCACAACAGTAATGCAACATGCCAGAGCATCCTCACCAGTGTGATGTAACACTGGTGTTATCTAATAATAATAAAATAGTTAACAGGCATTCCAGCTAATCATTCTTGCCAAATGCCTACTAGGTGTACCTAAACCCTACTGTTGCTTTTCTTTGAATGTTGATACTCGACATCATCATCATCATCCACTGTTTTTATTCTGTATGTTTGTGCAGGGTACAAGCTGACTTCAGCCGGTGCTCAGAAGAGGTTCCCGCTGCTGATGCCCACCCTGGATGGCCTCACCAAGTACGCACACCTCATAGATGTGGACTACTTTGCCGACTTGCTTCAGGTTAGTCACAGCCTTCCAGGCCTGCATGCACACACTCATTGATTTAGTCGCGATTGGCCTATTGTACAGAACACACCCGAATGGGTGTCGGCGTAAATTTGTACTCCTGTCAAAACTATGGCCCTACCCCGTGAGGGGCCATGGGCTCTTGTTTGTGCACACCCATCAGCTTGAGCAGATGCACGTTGTGCAGGGCTGCATTTGCCATTACCTCCTGCATCATGGTCTTGGCTCAAGCTTAGCAACCTTTGCATGTCAGCCTGAAGCCTGCATGCACAAGCACAGCTGGCTGAAGCTTGCTATCACTCTCTTGTGTTGAGTCACACTCGTCACCTTCTTGGTTGAGTGTTCCACACCTGGTCTGGGTCACAAGTTGTGAGTCACAACCAAGCAATCTGCAGACTCTTGTCAAGTATTTGGCAACATCTTTTGTGTTGGGAGTGCACGAACAAGCAGTCTGCAGACTCTCATCAAGTAGCTGACAGCAGCGTCTGTGTTGGGAGTGCAGGTGATGCAGCAGATCATGCAGATGACAGCACTTCCCCTTCAGCAGCGCCTGCGCACCCTGCTCACAGCCTCTGACATCCTCAAGTGAGCTCTTCCTGCTGCTGCACTGTCTTGCTGTTCATGTGGCTGTTAGGGGGCAAGGGCTGTCAGGGGCCAATTCTGTTAGGGGTCAATGGCTGTTAGAGGTTCATGGCTGTTAGGGGTCAATGGCTGCTAGCAGGCAATGGCTGTTGGGGGCAATCGCTGTTGGGGGGCAATCAATTTGCTGTTCACACATTCAGTGACAATGAATCAGCCTCTAAGGTCAAGGGTGTACAACCACATATGGCTGTCATGCCACAGAGGTGCTGGGCTGGTCATGTGAGTCAGCATTAACTGGCTTGACTGCTTTCTGAAGTCAGGAGGTGCATCATGACTTCCTGATGTGTATGTCAGCCACATTGAGCAGCAAAGCAAGTTGTAGCTTGGCTCATGTGCTTAAGGAGTTGTCTGTAAACACGTGATGAATTTTTAAGCATATGAGCCAAGCAGCAACTTGTTTTGCTGCTCAATGCGGCCAAGATACACATCAGGGAGTCATAAGTCTTTACAAGTGCAGGATGCCAGATGTTTCAGACCTTTTTCTGATGTCACTTTGGTGTGTGTACCCTTTTGTACACCCTCTTGCTGGTCATGCCTCAGCAATGAATTTTATTGAAAAGAGACACAGATGGGTGAATCTTGCTTCAGATACAATAGGCACTCTACCCAGCGTTAGTGGTTTGACTTTAGCTCGTCCCAACTTCCTGTTGTTTCCAAAACGCAACAGGGAGTTGGCACGTGAGCAGTCATATTGTTGTCACGCCTGGCATCATGCTTGTTGTTCAGTTGCTTGGTTCAACACCAACAATGACTCCATCACTAGTAGCAATTGACCAATGCATCATACATTGTGTCTGATGCCTGCTCCTGTGATACATTGGTTCTCGTGTGGCATATGTTGTGAGCAGAACTCGGTATATACTTAGATAACTATATATGCACTATATATACTGTTCTGACTGGTCATATTAGCTCAAGTCAGCAAAATTGCATGCATCCATCTTGCTGCTCAACCTTTGATCAGCTGCAATGGTTGTTGCAGCAAATTCGTACAGTCGTACACTTGTACAGTCTTGCACAGCAAGGACTTACGGTTTAAGGGACAAATCCTAACCCCAAAACCTAGATGGAGGCTTCTAGTCTTGCATAGCACGATTGTAAATGTGGTGTTGCTGCAAGCAGGTCAGTGCTTCCTGTTCACACGGACACACATAGTTGGAGGTGTCACATGTGAAAATGCAGGTGCCAACTGTACAGTTGGCACCTGCATTGTCTGATGATCACCACAAAGCACAAGCTGGCAACATCATGTGCTACTTTCAGCATAGCTGGGTGCAAATGCTATTTTGCGTGCTGCCATGCTGATGTGGCACATAGTGTTGGCTCCTTCGACCAGTAAGCCATTTTACACATGTCACTTAGGCTTTGTTTCCTGTTTGTACCATCTTTATGATGTCTTACTCAGTGGCATATGACAGTTTTACTTAGTGGCATTACAAGACTGGGCGTAAGGAGCCTGACACACTAAGGAGTAATTCTTAAGCAGTGCTGCAATTTGCATCAAAATACAGTTGCAGAAGTGCACTTCAGACCGTGAGTGACGTGTTTTGAACAAGTTTTACCAAAGCTTACTCTACCTGTGAATCTGCAGACATCTATATAATTTGCAAGGGTGAACTTAGGCCGTAGTACCCAAACAAAACGTACTTCAAGAAGATGAACAAAGTTCCATGGAACATCTGCATGTTCCTGGGGTTTTCCTGCATCTTCTTGAGTATAAACAATGACCTCAATCTGAGTTTGCACGGGCATACTTGCCTACTTCTGTCCTTGAATTTTGCCTAGATGTCTGCATTGGCATATCCTGACAATCCAGGTCTGGTGCTGTCAGACTTGGAGATCCTGGAGATCTTCTTGACACTTGTCTGCATGCTAGTGATGCAACCATGTTGTGCTGATCCAATGCATGGTGTTGGTGCAGGGGTCAAGGCGAGGCGCTCAACATAGACAGGCGTGATCTATATGCTCGCCTCTATGCCTGCATCCCAGAGCTGGCATTGCTGCCTCTGCAGCCTGATGACGGCAGTCTTGATGACTTGTTGTCACAAGGTAAAGCTCTGCTGCCTCAAACCTCTCAGATGAGCAGCGTGAATATGTTAACGACGCAAGCAACAAGAAATGTGCAGTGAAGTGACTTCACATTTCTCGTTCCTTGCATCTAACATATTCACGCTGCTCTGTGTGTGTGGTTATGCACGGTCTGTGTGTACTGGAGGTACCTGTGACTGATGACAGTATGCAAAGCACTTCAAGTGAATACTGACTCTGCATGTTTCTGTTGCTGCTCAACGCCCAGCAAACAGTGCTCTGCAACACAGACTGAACAGCAGATTTTGTTTGCAGGCAGCACAGCTGAGCCATCAACCAGCCAGCCTGCCAGTCACGAGACACCACAAGTGGTGCTGCTATTGAGTGTTGCCCAGCAGATGCTGCTGGAGCAGAGCAAGGCCCTGGACACTGCACGCATGGCAGCCTTCACCAAGTCCCTCAGCTGTGTGGCCCTGCATCTGGAATCTGGAGCTGCCATGGGTAGCTTGTCTCTCGTCAACAGGTTGCTCAGGTAAGCTTTTGCCTTCTGCTGCATGCGCTCAGATGTCTTGGCTTGCCCGGTTTGCACTACACAACCTAAACCCCCCAGAGGTCCACCCAGCCTTTGGTATAAGCTGCTATGTGTCAGGATGTGACGCAGCAGGTCACGGGTTCAAGCCTCAGTGGTAACATGCTGATTTCTCAGGCTTCCGTGCCGGGTAGTGGGCAAAGGTTTTTCTGCCTCGAAGTTGCGTCTATGGCACTCGCCCTGTCAGCGCACACCCCTTGGGTGCAATTAGTGTCTCATGTTAGTGCATGTTGGCTCACAGGACTAGGGGTTAGGCACACCTAGTAGGTACCTGGCAAGAACGATTAGCTGGAACGCTTGTAAATTATTATTATTATTAACTGTTTGTTGCATGCATGTCAAGGTGTCTGTACATTCAAGAAAGCGCAAGGATGTGTGTGGCATGTATCTCATGTTGTCTGTGCGTCATCCTTGCTGCGTGATGATCCCTCTGCAGTGGTTCTTTGCTTTGTCTCTGCTGCACAGCATAGCATTGCAACCTTACATGCAGTTCCGGAACTAGAGCGCTCTAGTTCCGGAACTGCCTGTAAGGTTGCAATGCTATGCTGGATCCACGCCATGAACATAATTGCTTCCGGCATGTTGTGACGGATGCGCATGCATTGCTGGTCTTCACTCTGGCTGCTACTACTGCAGGCATAACATGAAGCTGCGCAGCTTGTTAGAGCACGAAGCAGGAGCTCCACCGCCAGCTTGGGCTGCAGCCGCCACTACTGCCCTCATCCACTCTGACTCACCACTCATTGACTCAGCACTCAGTGGTGCCCCTCTGTGGGAGCTGTCCCTGCTGACCAGTCACTACCACCCACACCTCTCTCAAGCAGCTGCTGCCGTGGCTCACATACCCCCTCAAGGTGTGTGTCATTGTCAGCTTTGTCGTGAGTGACAGATTGTGTGAGGTCATCTGTGATGACCTGACTTGTGATACGATATGTGTTCTTTTCACAATCAAGGGCATGTATGCTGTCTCTCATTCTTTGCAAATCAGAAGTTCTCATGCTCTGTCACTGCGCGCTGGATAGTCTACCTTCAAGCTAGTTCTATACACACTTGAAATTTGCTGTTGATGTTCCTCAAAGGTTTGAAGAACATCAACAGCAAACTTCAAGTGTGTATAGAACTGAATTCAGCTTTCACATCTCACGCGTGCTCCAGTCGGCATCACTGGTGGTTAGAGTGATGTAATTCCATGTGGGTGATTGTAGGGAGCGGCAGTGGCGGGGGTCACAGTGTGCTGGCTTCTGCCATGGACCCCTCTACACTGGCACACACCTACATCACAGACCAGGGCAACTTCAAGCCAGCCCCACAGCCCCCCCGCAAGGCCCCGACAGCCCCCAAGCACCCCAAGCTGCCAGCATTTGCCCTTCTCACCTCAGCAGAAGAAGAGAAACAGTTTGAGAGGAGTCTTAGCACTGGGCCAGATGCTGTCATGGGTGATGCTGAGGGGTTTTCCGGGGGGGATGATACGCATGCAATGAGTGAGGAAGAGGTGCAGAGGGTGCTGCAGCAATGGTTCAGGGAGCAGAAGCACTTCCAAGAAAATATGACATTGCGGCGGCAGCGCGCACATGTCATGAGGCAGATGGCGAAGCTGCAACAGCATTTGTTGGAAAAGCAGAGCCAACAAGCTTCCAAGCAAAATGCTGGAAAGGCTATCAAGCAACAGCGTCAACACAAGAGCAGTAAAAAGCAGAAATCGTGACACTTGTTGTGATTTAGTGTGTACATTTATAAGTACAGTTTGAAGACAATGTTGTGTTTTGTGTTATGTTGAGCCCCTTTGAAATTAAACTTTAGTGTTGTTGCGCTATTGCGCTGAGTCAGAGGTATAATGACAACTTGACCAAGAGTAATATATGTGCTTGATTGGCTGAATGATGGATGCTTCGTGAAATGTGACCTTCGGGAACAAGGCAGCCGCTTTCCAGGTGGAAATCTCTCATACTCATTGAAGAGCAGAGGCAGCTCTGCCTTCCATTGCAGGTCTCTGGGAATTTGGCTTGTGACACCATTGACGAGGGCCACACCTGAGCAGGTATTGACACAGTGTCTTCACTTGGGTGGCCGCTGCATTGCTGATGGGTGTCAGATGCAGTCATTGCAGGCAATGCACATTCTCGTTTGCGATAGCCTGAATTGCAGGTGGTTGTTATGTGTTAGCAGTGGTGCAAGCCACTGCTTGCGAGCTGCTTGTAGTCATCCTGCACAATCCTGCAATTGCGTGTTGCCGTCAGCACCAGGGTGTGGGATCTCTGGCAATCAGCCTGCAAAAGCGGTTGAGTGCGGTCTTGGTCTTCTTGTGCCCTGAGCCTAAGAGTTTGCTCCAGATTCCTTGCATGCGCAGGACCGCGAGAACAATGATGAGCACAAAGGGCAAGAGGTAGGAAGGGGCTGGGGGGCCCAAGTGATGCAAAGCTGCGGGGTTTGAGTTGTGCACTGGCAGCTTGTCTTCGCCTGCCTTGCAACCAGGCAATGCAGGCAAAGAAGATTTCCCAGTGGACACAAGCCGTGCAGCCCCATGTGCCACTCGTCAACAGGATCAAGCTGTGGGTGCATCACATTGTCATGCAGGCTGATCAGCACGTCTGACAGCTTATCTTGGGCTGCAAGACAAGCTGTCAGAGATGCTCATTAGCTTGCACAACAATGTGGTGTACACACAGCTTGATCTTGTTGACAAGTTGAACATGCTTGCCCAGCAATTTGCTGACTGGAGATGTGAGGTTGGAAGCGCAATTAGCAAGCCAGGCAAGCAATCTGTCATGCCACCACAAGGTTGTCATGTGTTGGCAGTTGTGCATGTCACAGCTTGTGAGCAGCCTGTAGTCGTCATGCACAAAGCTGCAATTGCGTGTTGCCATCAGCACCAGGGGGTGTAATCTTTGGCATTCAGCTTGCTAAAGCAATTGCGTGCAGTCTGTGCTCTTTTTGTGCCCTGACAATGAGAGTTTGCTCCATATTCCTTGCATGCGCAGGGTCATGAGAACACAAGTGACAACAAAGGGCAAGAGGCAGGCAGGAATTGGCGCTCTAGGTGATGCCAAGCTGCGGGGTTTGCAAGGGCGGCAAACACAACCTGACTGACTAGCACTGGTGAGCCCTGTTGCACTTGTTTTGAAGACAGCATCTATCCATGCTTGTTCATGTTTTTTCATGCTTCTGGCTTGTAGATGCTTTGTATGCCATCCATTGGTATACATCCAAAGCATCTACATACCAAAAGCATGAAAAAGCATGCACAAGCATAAATGATTGCTGTCTTCACAGCTGCAGCCTGATTCCAGAACATCCCCCCCTCCCCCCTCCCCCTGGACCCCATCCCCCACCATCGTGGCAGGTGACATGATCTGCCCCCACACAGACTCAAATGACGGCTTCAATTGAACTCAAGACAGATCTCTTCATAGGTCTGACCCCACTTCAACATAGCCATTGTGCCATTGACAAGATGCAAAATATATCAAGTGCTAACAACTACGCTTTTTGTATTCACATGAATTGCTGTTGAACGCTGTTGCAGATTATGTGTCGGTGGTCCAAGAGCACATTGCATGCTGTTGCAAAGCTGGCAACAATGCTTATATTGTCAAATTATAAGTTGCTTGTGCTATGTACAAGCAGGGCAATCAGTGTTAATGTCACAATCCTAACGTGACAAACAGTGCTAGAAAAGCAAATCTTATGTAGTTCATGCACATACTGTAGCAAGTCTGGCAAAGACGCATCACTGGATTTGGTGACTGCCCGCCCCTTTAGCAAACACAGGCTATCATTACAGCAGCTGTAATGACACACATACAGCTGCTGTCACACAGCTGCTCACACACATACAGCTGCTGTCACCACATGTGCAAGGCACCATTTCATCTTGACCTAGAACTATCAGGACAGCAGCAGCATCCAAATGAAAGATGGCCAATAGACATATGGTTTTACTGGTCAGCATGAACCATTTTAAGCAGACATGCTGAGGTGTATGAGCAACGTCTTTTTGTTGTATGGCGCCTTAAGGCGCACTGCAGCAAAAGAAAACCTGTGTCATTGTGGGAAATAGCACTAAGCATACTGCAAGACAAGCCTACGAGAGCCAATCAACAGCCAGACTGTGTGTTTTGGCTTTTGAAAAGTTCCAGTACGCTTGTCTTGCAATATGCTTAGCGCTATTTCCCAGCATGCTACTCTGTCGCATGCAGTGGCATGCATGTGCCGTGCAACTGCATGAACTTGCGCTTCACTGTTTGCACACCATTGAACATCTGCTTGGTGAAATGTGTGGTCGTGGGACCGGCTGAGACTCATCTGGCATACAACACCAGCATTTTGTATGCCTGCTCATTTTCAGCCAGTCCCATGACCATGAGCGCCCCTCTTGGGGGGG